>Ga0272441_10006023_pt1 | contig 20617 bp, 23 predicted proteins | sample SSMProp6N_FD_193582 | JGI IMG/M metagenome (GOLD analysis project Ga0272441, IMG submission 193582) | Marine sediment archaeal communities from Little Sippewissett salt marsh, Falmouth, MA, United States - SSM-Prop-6N | ecosystem: Environmental > Aquatic > Marine > Wetlands > Sediment ...
GCCGATACGTGCAGGGCGTCATGGAACACTGGACGGAGTCCGACGTCGCCTACTTCGAGGTGTCGTGGGAGCTTCTCGGCGGGGAGCGGGAGGCGGTCGCGTTTCTCGTTCTTGCGCAGTCGGCCGTTTTCAAGCCCACGGTGAAGACGACGCTCGATCTTGCGCCCGGTCGCGGCGTCGCGGTGCTCGAGAACCCCCAAGCGGAGGAGTGAGCGGGCGCCGCCTCCGCTGGCGGGCGGAGAGCCGACACGGCACCGCGTGTCGGGACACGGCCGGCGACCCGGCGGAGGCGGCGTGGCGCGCCTTCCGCGAAGCGGACTACGAGGGGCGGTTCACTGCCGAGATCCTCGGAAGCGACGCGGCGCGGGCGCGGCTCGGGGAGCTCGCCCGTCGATCACGGGAGCGCGACGTGTTCCTCGTCTGCTACGAAGGGTACGACAAGCCGTGCCACCGGCACCTGCTGCTCCAGATCGCACGCGACGCGTTCGGCGCCGTTGTGGACGAGACGCCGTTCCGGCCGTAGGCGGAACAGGCCGTGCACTCGCACGTGGAAAGCGCTCGCGCAACGACAGACCTTGCGCTGTTCGGGGTCAGGTCTTGCCTTTTGAGCACGAGAACATCCTTGCATAGGCCGGGGTCAGTCCCCCAAGCCTTGCTCGCGCACGCGAGCCAGGCTTTGGCCTTGCACTCGCGATCGGGAAACGCTCGCGCAACGACGCAACGACAGCCCCCTCACGTGCGCGAAGGCTTGGCCGCGCGTTGGGCAAGGCCAAGCGCGAGAGGCCGCGGTCAGTCCCCAGAGCTTGGCTCGCGCACGCGAGCCAGGCTTTGGCCTTGCACTCGCGATCGGGAAACGCTCGCGCAACGACGCAACGACAGCCCCCTCACGTGCGCGAAGGCTTGCCCGCGTGTTGGGCAAGCCTGAGGCCTTGTACTCGCTCGTGGAAGGCGCTCGCGCAACGACGATAACGTCAAACCCCTGACACGCGCGGGTCGTGTCCGCAGGGCGCTATCGGATGTGGACCGCCAGGTAGTAGGGCCAGATGACGATGCCGAGGATCGCCTTCCACCACACCAGCTGGACGAACCCCAGCGTGAACAGCCACCCGGCGAACCAGATGATCCCGGCGCTGCTCTCAGCTCCTCTGCTTCGGGCCATGGTCTCCTCCTTTGTCGGTTCCGGCGATGATAGGCGCCAGGCGGCAGGGCGCCAACCCCATACGGGTCATGCCGCGTCCGCACGCGGCGGCGAGGCGATCCCCAACCGCTCGCGCAGCCGCTCGATGGTGAGCGGCGCCGACCCCTCGTAGTGGTTGTTCACGTAGACGAACGGACGGACACCCGCGGCGCGAAGCCGCGTCACCTCCGCAGCCACGGCGTCGAGTTCCGCGTCGTGGGGCGCGACGATCCGGTTCCACGTCTCCCCCGTCTGCTGCTCGATCGCCGCGCGATCCTCGCCCATGAGTCGGACGACGACCGCCGGGAACCTGGCGAGGGTATCGCGGTGATCGGCGAGGAGTCCCGCAAGCGGCGGCATCCAGTAGCCGGAGATGAGCACGGGGAGAACCTCGAGCTCCCGCAGGAACGCGAACAAGCCTTCGTGCAGGTAGCGCGGGTTGCGTACCTCAAGAGCGTAGGTGTGGCCTTGAGGAAGGCGCTTGGCAAACGCGGCGAACCGCTCTTGAAACGCCACCTCGCTCGCCATCTTCTGGCGGTTCAGATACTCGAACTGGAACAGGATCGGGCCGAGCGCGTCGCCGAGCGGCGCGAGCGCATCGAGGGAGGCGGCGAAGGCGTCGGCGGACAGGAAGTGGCGGTTGGCCACCAGGGGGGCGGTCTTCTCCTTACGGTAGCGGTGGGTGAGGGTGACGCTGTTCGGCGCCTTGACCGCGAAGGTGAAGCCCGCGGGCACCGCCTGACGGTAGGCTTCCGCGTCGCGCGGGTTCGGCAGCCGCGGGGCGCCGGTCCGGCCGAGCGACCAGAACCACCGGTCGATCTCGACCGTGTCGAAGCGCGTCGCGTACTCCGCGAGCAGCTCGGCACCTGAGCCGTTGCCGTTGCGGTAGACCAGCCCGGCCCACGACGGGTAGCGCCAGCTGCAGGTGCCGATGCGGAGCGGTTCCATGCCCCATCCTAGAGCTTCGCCGGCGGGGGAGGAAGCCGCGGCGGGCGTTGGCGCGCGGCGTTCAGCGCCCGGCGAGCGACGCGTCGAACTCCTCGCGGGTGAGGCCGAACAGGATGTCGTCGACCAACCGTCCGTCCAGGAAGAACTGCCGGCGACGGCGGCCTTCCTCCACGAACCCGAGGCGTCGATGGAGGGCGATCGACGCCGCGTTGGTTTCTACACAAGCAGAGTTACACTTCTGGAACCGCCGCTCGTGGAAGCAGTAGCGTAGGAGGATGCGGACGGCATCGGTGGCGTAGCCTTTGCCTCGATGCTCTGGGGCGATGCTGATCCCAAAGCCGAACGTCCCGTTCTTGCGGTTGCGGGAGTGAAGCGAGATCCCACCGACCTTCTCTCCGTCGTGCGTATCGATCGCGAACACGACGACCCCGTTGACGTCCTTGCAGCCGGCGCGCTTCTCGAGTTCGACGCGAAGCGCCTCCACGGAGGTGGGGAGCTCGATGCCAAGCTGCAGCATCCGGCGTCCCGGACTGTCGAGGGACGCGGCAAACGCCGAGGCGGCGTCGGCTTCGGTGAGACCGCGCAGCCGAACCTTCTCGCCGCTCCAGAAGTAGTCGCTGTAGTCAGACTCCGTCATTGCGCCCTCCCCGCCGCGTCCTCTGCCGCCGCGCAGATTCTACCGCACCCGCAAACCCGAGCAACGCCACAGGCGCTGCCGCCGCCGGAGGGAGTTGCCTTCGCTGGCCTCAACGGGCACGCTGCACGTGCAGCAATTGCACGGAGGTGGATCGTGATGCCCGAAGCAGGAAAGAGAGGACGACAGAGACGTACCGTCCGCGGCGCGCTCGGCGTCGCGCTTGCCCTTACGATCGTCGCCGGCGCGGTCGGATGGGCGGCACAGTGCGACATCCCGTCGCTCGGCGAGCAGCTGGTGCGCCAGTTCTGGGAGGCGATTCGGACAGAGGACGTTGCGGCGCTTCAGGCGATCCTCGCGCCCGGCTTCCAGTCGGTGCATTCGGACGGCGCCCGCGATCGTGTCGGGGAGCTGGCGCTTGTCGCCGGCCTGGATGTCGACGCGTACGCGTTGACCGACTTCGTGTCCACGCGGGAAGGGGCAACGATCGTTGTCACGTTCATGGCCTCGGTCGAGGAGACGTTCGCCGGCGTTCGCACGTCCACCGTTCCCGCACCGAGGATGGCGGTGTTCCTGATGACCGAGGACGGCTGGCGGATGATCGCCTACGCCAACCTCAAGCCCATGGGCGCCGGATAGCCTGCGCCCAAGGGGGTCAGCCGTCGTCCTGCTCCTGCGTCTCCACGGCGCCGAGGTCCGGGGCGGCGCCGCAGACGCGAGGCAGGCCGCGCTGGTCGACGAGCGGCCCGCCCTCGAGAAGGATCCCGGCATCGATCGCCGGGCTTCCGGGGCGGAGAGGACAGCACCAAGTGAGCCCGCCGTTGTCGGCGAGCGGACCGAGCAGCGGGTCACCGGTGAACGCGGCGAGGGGACACCGGCCGTCGCCGATCCACACGTTCTCGATCCGCGCGTCGGCGCCGTCGGCATCGAACTCGATCGTCACGTCTCCGAGGCTGTTCCCGGCGACGATGCAGTTGCGGAGGACCGACGGGGAGTCGACGTACACCCCGGCACCGTGAGACAGCGGCGCGAGGTTCCCCGTGATCGTGCAGTGATCGAGCAGCGCCGTGCCGTTTAGATGAACGCCGCCGGATACGCAGCGGTTGCCGACCACGGTGCAGTTGCGCATCGTCATCGTGGCGAGGCAGCAGTTCTTCACGGCGCCGCCCTTTTTGCGGGCGGTGTTCCAGGCCAGCGTGCAGCGCTCCATCCACAGTGTCCCCACAGCGTTCTTCACGCCGCCCCCGGCGCCCATCCCACGGAGCCCTGTCTCCGCGAAGCCGCCGTCCGCTTCGTTTCGAAGGATGGCGCAATCGAACAGGCAGGCGTCCCCATCGCGGTTCAGAAGACCGCCGCCGCACTGCCCGATGCTGTCGCACAGCGTGCACCGCGCCATCCACAAGGTGCCGTAGTTGATGAGGGCGCCGCCGCCACGGGGACAGTCGCCCCGTGGGTGGCCGTAGCGCAGCGTCAGATCCTGCAACACCACGGTCGCGCCGGCGGCGATCGATGCGACACGGTCGGTGGACGTGTCGAGCGACGTGCCGGCTTGGACGATCGTCCCCTGGGGGTGAGCGCCGCGGACGAACAGGTCGCGGTCGATGACGAGGCCGCCCTCGGTGTAGAGCCGCTCCACGAGCTCGAGTACGCCGCCCGCGGGGGACGCCGCCACGGCGGCAGCGATCGTTCGGAAGTCGCACCCGGCGGTGCCCACGGTGAACACCGGGGCGTCGGGCGACGGAAGGGGAGCCGCCGGGGGAGCTGCGAAGGCAGCGCCGGGGCGGCAGGCCAAAAGCGACACGAGAGCCAGGGCGACAAGGGCCGCTGCGGTTGCGCTTCCCATGGGACGATGACGCACGATGGCCTCCTTGCGGCGGGCGCGCGAGAGCGAGACGCGGAAGCGGGGTTCCGTTGCCGCTGATGCTACCGCATCGCCCGCGCCGCGGACAGCCTGCGGGCGAGCTCGCGAAGCCGGGCGGCATCGACCATGGGAAACGGCTTCAAGATCGGCGACACGAGCGCGGCAGCCGCTGATCCCTCACTTCTGGCCGCAGGCGAAGCGCGCCGACGCCGACGCCCAGGGCTTCCCACGAGCCACGGCGCGGCATGGCGGCGCCCGGGGGTTGACGCGGGCGAGTGCTCTACCTAGGCTGGATGTCAGGGAAGCGGTGTGGAGAGAAAGAGAAGAAACGAAACGGCACGAGCGATGCGAGAAAGCTACATGAGGAGGAACCAACACATGAACGGGAAGAGCATTCTGCGCGCGTTGGCTGTGATGGCGATCCTTGCGGTGTTTCTCGCCTCGGCCGGCTGCGCCCTGTTCGACTCGCAGGTCGCTGTCGACTTCGAGGCGTCAAAGACCAAGGGAGGGGCGCCGCTGGTGGTCGAGTTCGTGGCCGGCGTGTCCGGGGACGTGGCAAGCTACTTGTGGGAGTTCGGCGATGGGGAGGACTCGACGGACTCGTCGCCGGTGCACGTCTACCGATCACGCGGTGTCTACGACGTTTCGCTTGCCGTCACCCTTGTGGACGGGTCGATCGGCACGATCACCAAGCCGGATCTGATCGAGGTGGAGCTCTTGGTGCGGGCGACCCCCTCGGGGCCGAGCATGCTCTACTGGCTCGACGTCAACGCGAAGCGGATCTACCGCGGCGATCGCTTCGGCAACGCAAGTGAGATTCTCCGCGAGTACGTCTACGACGGAGCGGACCTTGCCGCCGCTGCAGGCTACATCTTCTGGGCTGCGGGAGAAACCGTGTACCGGGCGGACGAAGACGGACGGAACCTCATCCAGATCGCACAGGATCAGCAGGGACTCTACAGTGTCACCGTCAACACCGTGACCCAGAAGCTCTACTGGGCGTGCAAGCCGAGCAACCGGCTGGTGTCGCCGCACTGGGACGGACACCTGATGCGGGCCCGTCTCGACGGCACCGGGCGCACGAAGATCGAGACCTACACGAACTCGGCTCTCGCGTACACGTGGTGGGTGCGAAGCGACGGGATTGCCGGCAGGATCTACCGGTTTGTCGACGACGACAACCTCGTTCTGCCTGTGGGGTACGCGCCGCGCGGCTACTGGGACGCGCAGCTGCAGTACGTTGACTTCCCGCTGCCGTCGACGCCGGTCGCTCATCGTGTGAAGGGAGGCCTGGACACGATCCGCACCATGACGATCGACATCGGCGCCGGCCCAGCGCACTACGTGTACTGGACCGTCGGGGGCTCGATCAAGCGCTGTCGCGTGGACGGCAGCGACACGACCACGGTCCTGGAGGACCTCTGCAACCCGAAAGGGATCGCCGTGGACCTCGGTGAGGGGAAGATGTACTGGTCGGACTGTCACGGCATCCATCGCGCCAACCTCGACGGCACCGAGGCGACGCTGATCTTCCCCGACGCCCATGCAAACGTGTTGGTGATCGGGCAATAGGCCGCCGACAGGCGCGCGGCTTCGCGGACGGCGCGGCGCGGCAGCGAGGGCTCGCCTTGTCGGCGGCAGCTGCATAGGATGTAGGTCCGCCCGGGCGGCACCAAGGCCGGGCATCTCGAAGGGGGATCTCAAGATGAAGCGAACGGTGTGTCTGCTCGCGGCGCTTGCCTGTGTCGGTGCCTTGGCGTCCTTCCCGGTCCTCGGCCAGTCGTCGACCTACGGCTTCGGCTTCGGGGGGGCGATGGCGATGGCCTTCTTCCCGGAGATGGATGGGATCAACACCTTCCTGTCGGAGAACGCACTGCCGCCCATGGGCGACGTGCTCTTCGGTGCCGGAGGCAGCGGACGCGGCGGGGTGATCGGCGGCCCGGCGGCGGGCGGCATCGGCTGGGGCCTCGTTGCCGAGGTGGCGAGCGACGTGCGGCAGGCCGAGCTGGTGTTTGGCGGCGGGGGATTCGACATCGGCTCCGCGCTCGGCGGGGACGATAGCTCGGTGCTCACCCTTGGCGTGGTCCTCGGAGGCGGTGCCGTTGTCCTGTCGCTGACCGAGGCGCCGGACGATGACGGCTGCGACCCCGGACCCAACGGGTTCGTCCCTCAGCCGACGGTGCGTGAGCTCGGTCGTGCGATCGGCTTTGTGCAGCCCTATCTCAGCATGTCGGCGCAGCTTCTGCCGTGGCTCGGCTTCGAGCTTCGCCTGGGATACGTTCTTCCCGTGTTCGGCTTCGAGTTCGGCGATCTCACGGGGATCCCGTCGCCGTCGCTCGATCTCGCCGGGCCCACGGTGAGTCTGGGCTTCGTGTTCGGGGGCATCGGATCGGTGTCTCACGAGGACGACGTCGACGAGCGTGACGAGGGACGCGCCGAGGTGACGCTCCCCAGCGTCGGTGAGATCGCCATCTCGCCGGGAGGCCAGCTGGTCGTGGAAAACGGTCTCGGCGACATGGCCATCGCCAGCCTCCCGGTCGGGGCGACACAGACCGCGGCGAGTTCAATCGTGACGTGGCGGGCAACGCGCACCGCGCAGGAGCGGCGGATCGACGCGCTGCAGGTGATCGCCGCGCCGACCGACACGGGAGCGATGCTCAAGACCGTGGGCAGCGGGCGCGTCGACTACGACGTTCTGATCCCGCCGGGCGTTGACGTGGCTGTCCGAAACAGCGTTGGCCGCGTGGTGGTAAACGACCTCCAGGGGCAGACGGTGATCATTGAGAACGGTGTGGGAGACGTGGAGCTGGCGGGTGTGCGCGCCGCGGCGCTGATCGTTGCCGGCGGTGTAGGGCGGTTGACGCTCACAGACATCGAGGCGGCGCATCTGATCGCCGATGTGGGGCTCGGCGACATCGACCTCACTCTGCCGGCGGACGCGTCGGCGACGCTTACCGCCGAGGCCGGGCTCGGGGAGATTGTCGTCGATCGCTTCCCGGGGATGATCGGCGGGGTTCGAGGGTTCCTCCGACGTTCGGCGGACCTCACCCTGGGCGGCGGCGGGCCCATCGTCGACCTGGAGGTGGGTCTCGGGAAGATCGTGATCCGTGCCCGCGAGCCGTAGCCGCAGTGGATCTCGCCCGACCTCAGTCGTTCGGCGCGGCGTAGAAGCCGATCTCGTAGACGCGCAGGGTTCCCACCTCGGCCGCGGTGACAAACAGGGCGAGGTGGATCAGCCGTGCGCGAAGCACCGGGGCCGACGCCTCCGGGCAGTGCCCCGGCTCTGCGGTGAACGCGTCCAGAGGGAAGCGATACTCCGTGATCTCCTGGCTCACAGCTGCCGGCCGAGCGGCGTTCTCGAACCGGTATCCGTCGCAACAGCACGGATCGCGAGCCATCAGTTCAACGGCCACGTTCGCCGGCACCGCGGATGCCATCCGGACGTAGACCCCGGCGTAGCCTGACACGTCGAGGGGAGAGACCTCGAGCGCAACGGAGAGGCTTCCCGAGGAGACCGTCTCCAGGGCGAGGTGTGCTCCGGCGTTGTCCCGCAGCACACGAAGCGGCGGCGGCGGACCATCGCTGCCGTAGGTCACAGCGACCCACTCCGCGCCGAGCTCGCTTCGAAGGTCTCCGTCTTCGAAGTCGTCGAGGCGCCCCGGTGCCGGAAGCGGTACCGCTTCCTCCCACGGGATCCACCACACCCCGATGAGCGCCGCGGCCGCGGGGTGCCAGGAAAGGGCGATCGTCTCTCCGGGTGCCACCGGCCAGCCGTAGAACCAGAACGAGCGGGCGGCGTGGGCGGGGTAGCCGTGGGGAAGTCTCGGGTCGGCAGAGCTGATCGTGACCGTCTGTGAGAACTCGAGCTGCACGCCGTCGGCGAGGAACCCGGCGTCGTTTTCTACGGTCTGCGTACCGGCGCACGCCATGGAGACGGCGGACGCGACAGCGACCACAAGGGGCAACGCTTTCATGCCTGTACCTCCACATCCCGGTTCGTCATGGCGGACTCACCCCACGGCCTGCTCGGGCATGCCGCGCGGAACCATGAGGAGTCATTGCCTGTTCCGAGGATACCGGGTTCGGAGAGCCGCGAGCAACGCCTAGATGCATCCACGCCCGGGGGCGGGTCCGGGGTCGGCGGGCGGCGATGTCCCCTCGTTGAGGGTGAGGAGGCAACATGCGTGCAACGTTGCCTGTTGCAACCCGATGGAATCAACCATACAGTCTCTCACGAACAGCGCACACGTGGAAGGGAGTGCGAAGACGAAACAGGACACTATCGACTCGGCCAAAGGAGGGCAAGATGCGCTACAGCAAGACGATTCGGAGGACGACATGGACGCTCGCGGCGCTGGTCGTGCTGTCCGCCGGGGGATGCATGTTGTTCCAGCCCGCCGTACACGTTGACTTCGAGGCGTCGCCGGCCTCGGGCATGACCCCTCACCTCGTAGACTTCGTTCCGCTTGTGGACGGCGACCCGGTGGCGTACGTGTGGGAGTTTGGCGACGGCGTGACCTCGGAGGATCCAGCGCCCTCCCACATCTACCGCACCGCGGGAACGTTCACCGTGCGGCTGACGGTGCGCCTTGCCAACGGCGACACCGGCGAGGTAGTGAAGGAGGATCTGATCGAGGTGGCGCTCCGGGCGGGCAAGGCGCCGGCATCGGGACCGCTCGTGTGGCTGGATCGCGGCGCCAAGACGATCTACGCGGGGCCGCGGGCAGGCGGCGAGGTGACGACGGTGGCGTCGGTCGTCGGCTACCAGAAGATCCAGCACATCGCCGTTGCCGACGGGAAGGTCTACTGGACGACCGAGGGGCGGATCGAGCGGTGCAACCTCGACGGGAGCGAGCGGCAAACGCTTCGCGACCGCAGCTCGGGATTGATCGGCGGTATCGCCGTCGATGCGGCGGCGGGAAGGCTCTACTGGACCGAAGGGCCGGTCTACTCGCAGAAAACGGCGAAGATCTGGCGCGCGAACCTGAACGGCAGCGGCGCCGAGGCGTGGGCGAGCGCCGAGGACTGGGACTACAACAACTACATCCCCTCGCTTCTCGCGGTCGACGCTGCGCTCGGTCGGCTCTACTGGACGGAGAAGTACATCACCTCGGGTTCGATGCCCGCGTCGGCGCCGCGGTCGGAAGAGGGGCGCTCGATCCACTGGAGCGCCGTGGCGAGCTTCGCCGACCGCGTTGCGTTCGCCCCGACGCCGCAGATCTCGGGGATTGCGCTCGACGTAGGCCTCCCGGCCGGATCGCGCCACGTCTACTGGGCGGAGCGGGCGAACAACCAGATCAGCGTGGGGACACACGACATCGGGACGAGCTCGCGAGGGCTGATGACAGCGGCGGCAGGACCGATGGGCGTGGCGGCGGACGCCGCCGAGGGCCGGATCTACTGGTCGGACAGCGACGGGATCCACCGAGCCAACCTCTGGGACGGCTCCGAGGTGGAAACGGTCTACGCCGGCGTCCGCGCCGACGCGTTGGCGATCAGCTTCTGACCCGATCCGAGATCCCGGACGCCCGCGGCCGTGTCGCAGCCACCTAGCCCTCCGGCAGGTTCGTGGCGATGTTTGGCTCGAGCGGCTGGGTCTGCCAGAGCGCTTCGTCGTCGAGATCCGGGAACACGGTGAACGCCCCGCGCAGCATCTCCGCGCGACGGGCCTCCACCTCTTCCTGGACCGGCGCCGGCACGAGCGGCGTCATCGGTGCCAGGGTGACGCAAGCCTCGGGTAATCCGTACCACCACCCCGCATCGGCCTCCTCCGCCCATCTGCCGTCCCGGACTGCGAAGAGCACGTCTGTCAGCAGCGGGAGCCAGTTCCAGTCGAGCGCAGTCAGGTAGACCGACGGCGCGTACTCGGCCATGCCTTGGTCGTGGCTCGCGATATACAGGGTGCCCGCTGCCTCGGCGGCTTCGGCGCTGGCGAACGAGTCGGAGTCGTGGGTGACCACGTCGCATCCTCTCGCGACAAGCTCCGTGATCGCCGCCGCCTCCAGCGCCGGCGCGTACCACTCGCCGACCCACGCGAGCTCGACGGTGGCATCCGGGTTGGTTTCCGCGACACCGCGAGCGAACGCGTTGACCCCGGCGACGACCCGCGGCAACGGGTGCGACGGAGCGTAGCCGACAAGGCCGGTGACCGTCATACGGCCGGCGATCATCCCTGCGAGGTAGCGCGCCTCGTGGGTGCGACCGTAGTAGGTGCCGACGTTCGGCGCCGGGCGGCCGTGGGCCCCGCCGATCATGAACACGGTGTCGGGATAGGAGGCGGCAAGTCCGGGAACCACGTCCGCACCCCAACCGTGGGTGAAGATAAGGTCGAAGCCGGCCTCCGCGTAGCCTCGCAGCAGCTCCTCGCCGCCCTGTGACGGGGCGTCCTCCACCTCCTCCAACTCCACCCAGGGGAACATGCTCGCAACCAGCTGGGCAGCGATGTGTCCTTGGTAGGTCCAGCCGGCGTCCTCAATCGGGCCGTAGTGAAGCATGGCCATCCGCACGGTCGTGATCTTCGCCTCGTCGGCGCCGCGGAGTCCGGCGAGGATCGCCGGGCCGAGAGCGACTCCAAGGACTATCGCCACTGCAGTGATCCAGAGCAGCCACGTGCGCATCTTTCGTCTCCTCCTTTAACGGGGGACCCTGCCTGCAAGCTCCGCGCTTGGAACGCGTGGTCGGGGGCAGGTCGCGTCCGCCCTCTGGCGTGAGGGGACCTCGTCCCATCGTAAGGGAATCATAGCGAGTGTCTTCTCCTTTGCGGAACGCGCAGGGAGGCCTCCGGCAGGTGATGCGGCAACGAGGCCGGTGTAGTACCCTCCGAGATCATGGGCAAGCTGATCGGTGGCGTCCTTGGTCTCGTTCTTGTTGCTGTCGTGATCGTTGCCGCCCTGTCGCTTCTCTGGTGGTTGCTCGTCGTTGCCCTGATCGTCGCCGTGGCGGCGTTCGTGTGGCGGACCGTGACCTGTCGCTAGGGTCGCCCCGTCCTGCCGGTGAAGCCGCTCCACCGATAGGGGCGGTGTCACGCCGTGACGTCGCCCTCCTGCCCCCAAATCCCCTCGTCGGTCTGGACGCGGCAGAGGCGGTGGTACAGCCCTTCGGTTGCGATAAGCTGCTCGTGGGTGCCCTGCTCGACGATGTGGCCTTCCTCGAGTACCGCGATCTGGTCGGCGCGACGGACCGTCGACAGGCGATGGGCGATGACGATCGTCGTCCGTCCGACCATCAGCCGCTCGAGTGCCTGCTGGATCAGCCGCTCGGTCTCCGTGTCCACCGACGAGGTCGCCTCGTCGAGGATGAGGATCGGGGCATCTCGAAGCACGGCGCGGGCGATCGCCAGGCGCTGCCGCTGGCCGCCGGAGAGCTTCACGCCGCGCTCGCCGATCACGGTGTCGTACCCCTCGGACAGCTGATCGATGAACTCCTCGGCGTTGGCCACGCGCGCTGCGTTCCGCAGCGCGGCATCGGTCGCCCCCGGCCGCCCGAACAGGATGTTCTCGCGGACGGTGCCGTGGAAGAGAAACACGTCCTGGAGGACGATACTGATCTGCCGGCGCAGGCTCTCGAGCGTGAGGCGACGAAGGTCGTGCCCGTCAAGGGTGATCGCCCCTTCGCACACGTCGTAGAACCGCGGCACCAGCATCGACAGCGTGGTCTTGCCGACACCTGTGGGGCCCACGAGGGCGGTGACCGACCCTGCGGGGATGTGGAGGGTGATCCCTTCGAGGACGGGCTCTCCGACGCTGTAACTGAACCCAACGTCCTCGAAGTGGAGCGCTCCGCGGGCGCGGCCCGCGAGTTCCAGGGCGTCGGGGGCCTCCTCGACGTCCGGCTCCTCCGCGAGGAGCTCGGCGATACGGTCGGCGCCGGCGACCGACTGCTGGACGCTCTCCCACACGCCGGCAAGGGCTCGGACCGGCTCGTAGAGCAGCTCGAGGTAGAGGAAGTAGGCCACAAGGTCGGCGAGCGGAAGGCTGCCCCCAAGGACCAGTCGCCCGCCGAAGTAGATGAGGATGATCGTCCCCAGGGCGGCGGCGAACTCCACCGAAGGGTGGAACACCGCCATCAGCCGAAGCGCGCGCAGCAGCGAGTCGCGGTAGCGGACGATCCGCCCCCAGATCCGTTCCGCCTCGCTCTCCTCCCGGGTGAACGCCTGGATCTCGCGGATCCCCGAGAGGTTGTCGTTCAGTGCGGCGTTGAGCTCGCCGAGTTCCACCTGGCGCCGGCGGAACGCCGGGCGCACATAGCGGGCGAAGCCGCGCATGGCGAGGATGATGAGCGGGATAGGTGCCATCGAGAGCAGCGCCAGCTGCCAGCTCATGCGGACGAGCACCGCGGTGACCCCAGCGAGCATGAGGACGTTGACGCAGACGTCCGGCACCGCGTGGGCGACCAGCTGCTCGAGCAGGTCGGAGTCGTTCACGGCGCGTGACATCAGCTGCCCCGTCTGCTTGTCCTCGTAGAAGCGAAGAGAGAGCCGCTGCAGATGGCGGTAGACCTGGTTGCGGATGTCGGCTACCACGTGCCAGCCGGCGACGTGGGCGGCGTAGCTTCTGACGAACCGCATCAGCGCGCGCACCAGGTACACGACGAACGCGAGAAGCGCCAGCCGCGCGACTTGGCGCAGCGCCTCGCTACCCGCGTCCGGCGCGGTGACGGTGTCGATCATCGAGCGCACGAGCCACGGGCCGACGAGCTGAACGCCGACCAGCGCCAGCATGCTCGCGACGGTCAGCGTCAGCGGCAGACGGTAGCGGCGTAGGTGACGCAGCACCGGACGGAGCGATCCCAAACCCTTACCTCCTCACTTGCCGCCACCGCGACAGGCTCACCGCGCGGCCGCGGCGACTATACCGGACTCGCTGCACCGGTTCGACGAACGTCGGGCCGGGGTCGCCGTACGGGCGTGGATCGCCTTGCGGCGGCGGGGTTGTCGAAGATAGTGCGAGAGCGTATAATTCGATATCGAACGAAAAGGAGGTCACTGAATGACTGATCGAAAGATCCGCACGGCCTGTCTCGAGCTCATGGCGACCGCGCCGGCCGTGTACCTATCGGCGGTGGACGCCGACGGATACCCGCGGGTGCGCGCGATGCTCAACCTGCGCAACCGTGCGCAGTACCCGGACCATGTGCACCTCTACGAGGGGCACGACGAAGACTTCCTTGTGTACCTCGCGACCAACACCGCGTCACGCAAGCGGCGCGACATCGAGCGGGATCGCCGCATCTGCCTCTACTACTGCCACCCCGAGTCGTTCTTCGGTCTGTCGCTCGTCGGCGATGTGCAGATCGTCGAGGAGCGAGCGGTGAAGGAGGTCGTCTGGGCCGAGGGCTGGGAGCGCTACTACCCCACGACCGGCGACCCGTCGGATCCCGACTACACGCTGCTGCGGCTGCTGCCGTCAAACGCCGCCGGCTGGGCCGGCTCCGGTACGTTCTCCTTTGACATCGGGCGATGACGATCGAGCGGCGCGGCGGCTTTCTCATCGCGCAGATCCACCGCCTGGCCGGGCGGGTGTTTGCGCGCATGCTGAAGGCTCACGACATCGACATCAACCCGGCGCAGGGGAGGATCCTGTTTGCCCTCTGGGAGGAGGACGGGATCCCGATCCGAGAGCTCGCGCGCCGGACGTCCGTTGGCAAGTCGACGCTCACCAGCATGCTCGACCGGCTCGAGGGGTCGGGCCACATCGTGCGCCGCCGGTCGACCGACGACCGCCGCGCGGTTCTCGTAGAGCGGACGGACAAGGACCGGGCAGCGCAGGCGGCGTACGAGCGCGTGTCGCAGGAGATGACCGATCTGTTCTACAGGGGGTTCACCAACGAGGAGACCGTCGTGTTCGAGCGGGCGCTTGCCCGGATCCTCGGGAACCTCGTCGACGCGGAGGGGCCACGGCGGAGCGGGCAGAGCGAGGCGAAGGAGGGCGCCGATGGACGAACGTGAGGTGAGGCAAGCGGCGCGGGAGCTGGTGGAGCGTGTGCCGATCGCGATGGTGGGCACGGTGGACGAGCACGGCGCGCCGCGCGTCTTGGCAATGGGGGTTGCGTCGCATGAGGGGCTCCGGGAGATCTGGTTCTCGACGAACACCTCGAGCGATCACGTGGCCCATCTCCGGAGAGACCCGCGAGCCAGCGTGTACTTCTGCCAGTGGGCCGAGGAGCCGTGGCGCGGTGTGACGCTCGGCGGCCGGATGAAGGTCCTCCGGGACCGTGCCTCCCGCGAGCGGCTGTGGGAGGACGGCTGTGAGCGCTTCTATCCCGGGGGCGTTGACGATCCCGACTACACGGTGCTTCGCTTCGTGCCGGAGTGGGGCAAGTACTACCAGTACGGGACGAAGCGACGGTTCGAGATCCGCGGAGAGCCTTCGGGTGACGGCGGAGCGTCTTGAAGCTGGACCGCGGAGGGAGGTTGGACGGCCGGCCGGGATTCCGTGACGATGGCGCACGAGACGGCGCGCCGTCGTCGCCGCGCGGCGACGGCCTGGGGCAAGGGGGGATGAACCATGAGGAGAGGACTGGCTGTCGTCCTTACGACGACGCTCGCCTTGTGCACCGCAGCGGCGACGCTGGGGGATCTCCCGATGTCGGTGTTCGTTGTGCACTGCGAGCCGACCAACGCGGACGAGGCGATGTGGCGGGGGCTTGTGAGCCTTGTCTCGCTCGCGGACCAGTACTCGGTACCGCTGTCGATCGACTTCACGCCGCAGTGGGCGGAGATGCTCCTTGAGGACGCCGAGAAACTGGCGGCGCTTGACGCGTGGCTGGCGGCAGGACACGAGATCGGTTGTCACCACCACGCCTACTGGTCGACGATGTCGCGCGCGGCGAGCTGGGACGGCTATACGAGCACTCCTCTCGAGGAGATCCTGCCACAGGACCGACCGCGGTACCGGGGCACGATGGAGGAGTTCATGATGCTTCTCGCGGCGCTTCCCGGCGAGCGGCGGTCCGGCTGCCTTGGAAGCTCGGAGGAGAGGGATGAAGGGGACTGGCCGTGCGAGATCGTCTACTCGACGGTCGGCAACGCCGTGGAGGACGCGGTGAGCCAACCCGCAGCGCGGTCAATCGGCGGGTGCGAGGTCCTCGAGGTCGGCCACGCGCTGATCGCCGGGGCCGAGCGCGGGGCGCTGCGGGAACTGTATGGGAAGACCGACTCCGAGATGATCTTCGGGGTCGTGGGCCACGTCTACAACTACCGCGACTTCCCCGCGGTGTTCGAACAGTGGTTCGCGTACCTTGCGAGTCTCGACGACGAGGGGGCGCGGCGCGGCACGGTGTCCGACGTGCTCGATGGGTGGGGCGACGAAGAGTAGCGTCGGACAACCCGTTGCCCAACACAGCGTGAGAGAAGGGAGAGAACGATGGAGAAAACGGCGCTCGACGCACGGCTCACTCGCTACACGTTCCCGCCGCCGCCGGGGAAGCACTTCCCGTTGAACATATACGTCCTCACCGACGAAGCGGAGATGCGAGGCCTGCTCATCGATACGGGGTTCGAGCCGCAGGCGGCGGCGGTTGCCGAGGATCTGGCGCGTGCCGGCTACGCCGTGAGCGACGTGATCCTCTCTCACGTTCATGATGATCACTTCGAGGGCCTGAAGGCGCTGCCGCCGGTGTGCCTTCACGCGAGCCCGCGGTCTCAAGCGGCGATCGACGAGCACTTCGGACCCGAGGAGCGGGCGCTCTACACCCCGGACGATCCGCTCTGCGACGGCTCGGCGCTCGCGTTCGGAGCGTCCAAGCTGCGCTTCGTGGAGGCGCCGGGGCACTCGCCGTGCAGCGTGCTCACGGTGATCGACGAGCGGTTCGTCCATGTGGGCGATCTGCTGATGGCCTCGGCGGAGGGGGTCCCGATCCTGCCCTACGTCGCGTGGGACGATGTGGCGACGCACATCCGCTCCCTGGAGCGGCTGTGCGTCGCGTTCGCAGGAGCGACGCTGCTGCTCGGCCACGGGCCGGAGATCCACGGCGAAGAGGAGATCGCGGCCGCGATCGAGCACCGCCTGTGCTATCTTCGTGCCGTGGCTCGCGGAGGCGGACGGGCCACCTACGCGGAGGCGATGCGCGACTGCCGCGGCGAGTTCCTCCATACGGAGTGGCACGCAACGGCGCCCGACGTTGTCGCGTAACCCGATGCCGCGCGGCGCGTGGCGTCTTGATGGGGGGCGGCCGATAGGAGGCGAAGATGTCCGAGAGGATGGTGGCGTACTGCGGTCTTGCCTGCGAGGAGTGTCCGGCGTTTGTCGCCAAGCGGACCGGCGACGAGGCGTTGCAGCAGGCGACGGCGAAGCGCTGGAGTGGGCCTGAGTTTCCGGTCGCGCCCGAGGAGGTGTACTGCGACGGGTGCAGCGTCACGGACGGTGACCTGTTCAAACACTGCTCGATCTGCGCTGTTCGAAGCTGCGCCGAACTGCGGGGCGTAGGCACGTGTGCCGAGTGCCCGGACTACGGCTGCGACAAGCTCGAGAAGCTCTTCTCTATCGTGGGGGTCGAGGCACGAGCGACGCTTGAGCGACTTCGCGAGGAGGCGGGCCGAATGCCCTCTGCGTGAAGGGGAACGGAAGCGTGCCAAGCTGTGAAGTCGTCTCCAGACCGCCAACGTCGGCCGAGTACCGCCGGATGTGTGAGGCGGTGGGATGGGGTGATCTCATGAACTTCGCCGCCGCCGAACATGCCGTTCCGCGGTCGCTTCATGCTGTCGTCGCCGTAGCGCACGGGCACGCGATCGGCATGGGGCGGGTTGTCGGCGACGGCGGCATCTTCTTCTACGTGCAGGACGTTGCCGTGGTCCCGGCGTGGCAGCGGCGCGGGGTGGGGACCGCGATGCTGTCGCATCTCGTCCGTTGGGTCGAGGAGAACGCGCCCGACAAGGCGTTCGTCGGCGTGTTCGCGGTGAAGGGAACCGAGGGGTTCTACGAGCGCTTCGGGTTCTCCGTGCACTCAAGCGATGTCGGGATGTTCCAGGTGATCCGTCGAAGCCGACCGCGGTCGGGATGAGCCGACACGCTCAAGCAGCCACCGAAGAGGAACCGACCGTCGGTTGGGTGGGCTAGAGCGGAATCCGCGTCCCCGCCGCAACCTCGACGAACCGCTCGGCGAACGCGCTCCGCAGGGCGGCGATCCCCTTCTCTCCGGTGCAGTGGCACGGGGCGAGCCGCGCGATGGGAAGCGCCGCCAGCTCGCTGACGGTCCGCTCGAGATCCTCCGGCTTGTGGCGAAACAGATGAAAGCCTCCGACCACGAGGTCGAGCCGCCCTCCGGCAAGTCGGATCGCGCGGCGTGCGACGCGGAGGATCCCGGGATGGGCGCACCCGGTGACGAGCGCCGGTCCGTTGCTGCCCTCGACGAGGAGCGCCTGCTCGGGGGTCGGACCAGAGATCTGCCCCGTGGAACGGACGCCGGGAACGATGTCCGTGGGGCGCTTCACCCGGTGCAGTGTGACCCCCGCGTTTCCTGCCCTCGCGTAGCGCTTGGCGAACGCCGCGGGGACGTAGAGATGCAGCCCGCGGTGCACGGCCGAGGACACCGCCCCCACGTGGTCGCAGTGTTCGTGCGACAGTGCCAGTGCTGTTACCGCGTCGAGATCGACCCCGAGCGCCGCGGCGTTGTGCTCGAGCACCAGCTTGTCGGCTCCGGTGTCGAACAGCACCAAGGCTCCCGCTGTGCGGATCGCCGCGGCAAAGCCCCAGCCCGGACGCAGGCCGTCGTTGGCACGGTTGTCATAGAGGACTGTGATCTCGTTCATCGTCTCACCCCGGGGAAGCGTACATCGAACCGGCCGCGGCGCCCAGCTCGCCCTGGAGCGATGTACACCGCCGGTCCCGCAGCTACCGGGGTGAGCTCGGCACCGCCGAGGGGTGCTCCTGGGCGGCGAGGACGCGGTCAAACGGGTACCACGCGAGGTGGAACGTCGCGTGGGCGGTCATCGCGCAGAGGAGTCCCTTGGACGCGAAAAGCCACCCAAACAGACATCCGGCGCCGAGGTTGAGGAGGATCTCCAGGGCGTAGAACGGGACGGAGCCGCGGCATCCGGCCTGGCGGTAGCTTGGGATGTGCCCAAGGCCGAAAAGCAGAGCGGAACAGAGGATGGCAGGCCACAGCGCCGCTTCGTGGGGGGCTCCGGGGATCGCGGTGATGCCCCACAAGAGTCCGCCCATCACCCCGAATCGACACAGGACCTCTTCGACGATCCCGCCGTAGAGAAGCCGTCCGGCGAGCCCCGATTGCCTGCGCAGTCGCTCCATCGCGGAGACGGTCTCGGCGTCGAGGCGCGGGCGAAAGACAAGATAGTAGGCGAGGAGGAACACCAAGGCGCCGGCAGCACCCAGGCCGAGACCGGGAGCGGTCTGGGCGAGGAGTTCACCGCCTACCTTCTCACCGGCCACGAGCCGCTCGAAGAACGGTGCTCCGAGCCCGGTCCGTGCGGACGCCGCAACGCCGAGCGCAGCGAGTGCCGTAGTGACCACCAGGGATTGGGCGGTCTGCGCAACCACGAGCAGCCGCCGCGGCGGCAGGCGGCCGTCTCCCGAGCGCGACAGGCGATCGAGCAGCAGGTCCGTGGCGCGAGGGATCGCTACGAGGATCCCTGGGACGCAGGCGGCAACGAGCACCAAGAGAAGCAGTCCATTGAACATCGGTTCTCCCTTCGAAACGCGGTTCGGATGGGAGCACGCTACGTGGGAAGCGGGGGCACGACCATCACGGAAACCACGTAGGAGCCGTGGGACGCCGGCTACGTGGTTCCACGCAGACGACTAGAGGCCCGAGCGCACCAAGTGGGCGAGTTCGGTGCGGCTGCGCACGTCGCACTTGCGGAAGACGTTTCGCAGGTGGGTCTCGACCGTGCGCAGCGAGATGGCACAGGCCTTGGCGATCTCCTTGTTGGGCCGCCCGGCGATCACCAGGTTCACGATCTCCGCCTCGCGCGGGGTGAGCCCGAACGCGGCGATGAGTTCGCTGGACACAGAGGGCTGCGGCGCGCTCGTCAGATGCCGGAACGTTGCCACAGCCACGGCGAGGCTCCACGGGAGGCAGTAGAGCGCGCCGGAGAGCGCCGCGACGGTGGCGCTTGAGATCCCCCAGCCCACAAGGATGCATCCCGCGATCAGTGCGTAGGTGTAGAAAGCGGCTGACACCCAGAGGAACGGGCGGAGGACCCCGCCGTACGCGGTCCGGGCGAGCGGATGGAGCGTCAACAGCGCAAACACCGACACGCCGAGAAGCGACGCGTTGAACAGGATGTTCAGCAGGCCGAGCGCAGGTGGCGATGCGCCGAGAGACACGAGGACGGCGCTTGGGGCGAGGATGGTGGCGACGGCAACGAGCCGCAGTCGCCGCAGCGCGCCCGCTGCCGGGGCGTCGCTGATCCCCATCACCAGACCGGGGTAGCTCCACAGGATGACGGCCGAGACGAGAAGACGGAGTGCCGCTGCGGTGGCGGCAACGGCGTGCGGCGCACGCGGGAGATAGGCGGCGGCGAAGAAGCTGTAGGTAAGGACAAGAAGCCACAGCGCATACGCCGCGTGGTAGGTGAGATACGACCCCATCCACGGGAGCGGGCGGCGAAGATGGGCGACCACGGCAAGGGCAAGGGCAACGCCGAAGGCGGCGAACGTGGCGACGTTCACCCAGAGCGCGAGGTGCTCCATCATGGTTCGTCTCCTCCCTGTCGGCCGCTCGCGGTGCCGCCGGCGGCGAACCGTATGCCACGCGCCGCGGAAGCGCAACCATCCCGACCCGCGCAGGCGGCCTCAGACGCGCGAGCCCGATGCACCGGACGTGGCAACACGGAGGCCTCCGTGTGCCTGTGGCGCGGAGGTCCGCCGCCGGCCCAGGCAGAAAGAGCAGATCCCCGTCTTTTGACTTGTCATGTAGGGGTGCGGTGCGTATGCTTGGGATGTGGTTGTGACGGATAGACAGAGCATTCTCCCACGCCGTTTGGCTCGGGCCGGGGTGGACACTGCGGAAGCGGGACGGCTCCGGACCCCTGGAGGTG
>Ga0272441_10006025_pt1 | contig 20614 bp, 18 predicted proteins | sample SSMProp6N_FD_193582 | JGI IMG/M metagenome (GOLD analysis project Ga0272441, IMG submission 193582) | Marine sediment archaeal communities from Little Sippewissett salt marsh, Falmouth, MA, United States - SSM-Prop-6N | ecosystem: Environmental > Aquatic > Marine > Wetlands > Sediment ...
GTCTACCGGGAGCTTGGTTATGATTTCATCGCGGTTGGTGATCAAGAGCTTTCCAACGGTTTGGACAGCCTGCTCGAATACGGGCGGGATTTCCCCCTGGTTTGCCACAATTTGTCCGTGCTCGTAGAGAGAAGATGGGAAATGTTTTCACCGGAACCGATCACCCTCCATTTGTCCGGAGAGAAAATCGGGATCATCGCCCTGCTCGATCCGGAGACTATCTCCCCAGGGTCAAAAGAAATCGAGAGGTCCGTACGCATCCATTCTCCTATTTCAACAGCAAAGAAACTGGTCGGCGATCTGGTCGACCGGGATGCAACAATTGTGCTGCTGCTGTATCACGGTACCCACGAAAACGCTCAGCGGCTGATCGAGCACTGTCCGGATATCGACGTAGTCATCCTGGGACACGAGGGGTTGTTGATTCCCGCTTGGTCATTCGGGCAAACCGTCATCGTCTCTCCCGGGGAACGGGGCAACTGGTTGGGTATGCTAACCATCCATTCAGTCGGCAGTGAAGCGATAGACATCACCAACGACTTCCGCCTGTTCTCTTTTCGGAAAGATCCGGACGATCCTTCGGTCAGATCGCGCATCCAGAAATATCGGGAAATGCTGAGAGGGCGCCTGCTTGCCAACTGAGCTCGCAACCACCGTGGAAACTCTACCTGCGGGAAGGTCAGAGCTTACTGCTCATCCCATTACCGCCTTGACGACCATGGTGGCAACCCCGATTTGAAGGGGATCGTGCAACAATCTTTTTCCGAGCTTTCGCCGCGCTTCAACATCCACTCCCAGGGGCACGCCGGGAGCGCTCACATAGGTTGTGGATCCGATCTGGGGTTCCAGGATCACATTCTCAGCCGGCGAAGCGTCGAATAGAATGGTGTAGCCGGAAAAATCCGACGGCGCTTGGGTTTCTACCTCTATTCTTTTGCCGTAGCGTCCTGCCAGTCTTGCCTCCAGTGCTCTTGCCCGATCGTTGTTGATGTCGAACAGGCTCACGCGAGCGCCCGATTCGAGAAACACCGATGCGGCGCTGCCGCCCACCAGTCCGCACCCGATTATAAGAACCGGTACTCCCGGCAGACCTCCGGCCATCAACTCCGCGCCCGTGACGAATCCCCTGGCGGTCATCTCGGCGTTATCGGCGATACATTGGGTATGAACGTTCAAAGCCAGAAAAGTATCGTCATCCGCCATCATGATGATATCGGCCCTCTGCTCGTACGCTTCTGCAATCCCGGCCACGCCCGTATTGCCCGAGGTGAAGGCCTGACAACCCATATAGGCGGCGATCTGTTGAACGGTCCCCGGAAAATCTTCGATCAGACCCTGGCCGACATCCAGCGGCACGACCCAAACCCCGGTGCTTTTCGCCCGGCCTTCAAAGCTGCCCTTCTCTACCCCGATTGCCCGGCAGGCGATCTCGCAGAGAGTATGCCCGGTTTTCTCTCGCAAACTTGCATCGTACCTGTCGAGCTGTTCTGCGATATCGTTGATGTCGGAGTTCTGCAAGCGAGTCACCTCCCGTACTCTCCGTCGGTGAATTGCTCTATACCGTGGTCTCTCATTATTCTCTCTATCACCGTGTTTCTGCAACTCCAAGCATCCGATAAGCTCGGCCCTGTGTTTATGATCGTGGCCGCCCACCGGCTCTCGACTCCCGGGTAGTTGGTAATCGCCTCTTTGGCTCCGAAGAATCCCGGTTGCACAACAAGAGGTCCCCCACCACCCATAACGTGCTCGCCCAGCACCTCCATCCGATTCCCGTGCACGCGGACGTGCTCCAGCAATACGGCTTCGCACTTCCCGCAACCGGGGCTCCCTGCATTTGATGCCCGGTCTGAAGATTCCCGTAGGCTCACCAGTTGTTCAACCAAGTTGATACCGCTGGACCAGAAGACGGCCATCGGGGTCTGACTCGGCAAACGGGCATCGATTTCCAACAGCTTCAATACCCCTGCATCCCGGATCACTTCCACATCCATGATGCCTCGGAGCTTCAGTGCCTCTGCAATGCTGACCGTCATCCGGCGCAGCTCGGCAACCAGCGGTTCTTCCAGATCGGTCGGCGCGCTCACCCTCTTGCAGTCCAGACTCTCGTCGAAATGCAGATCTGTGACCTGAAACGTGCGGTAGCGGTCGGGAGCTCCGATCACTTCGAGCGAGTAACAGTTGCCTTTCACGAACTCCTGCACCACGTACTGTTCGGCCATCTTCTCAGAGCAAATGGTTTGCTCTAGGCTCTGCGCATCTTCAACTACCCGAATCCCCCTGCTGCCGCTACTCCTGTCGGGTTTTACAATAACCGGGAAGCGTGAGTGCGGCCAGGGCCGAGGATACGGAAGGTTCAAGCTGTTGAACAACCGGTTGGACATCAGTTTCGAGGAGGTAAGCTCGTAGGATGCGAAGTCGAAAGCTACAGGAATGCCCCTGCTCTCTGCGGATCGACGAATAGAGCTCAGGGCAGGCTCGGCTTCTAGAGTCGGCAGCAGAAGATCCACATCGGCAATGGCATCGAGCCAATCCCGATCCTTGCATACATCTCCGGCGATGTAGGTATCGCACATATGGCGCGCGGGATTCATGGGATTCTTGTCGACCAACACCGTCCTGTAGCCGGCCTTGCCGCTCAGATAGACCGCTTCCACACCTTGAAGCTTGCCACCGATTACCGCAACGGTCATCCTCCACCCACCTTCGATATCTTCAGTTAGGCAACAGTGATTGGCATCGGTTTTTGATCCAGAGGTTGTACTCACTCATCGTTGCTGCCTGAAGATTGCAGCCGGCCAATACCTTCTCCACACCGCCAACCATCCGTTTGCCCTCTTCGATATCCAAAGACTCTTGAGCTACCCCCGACAAACCCTGGCCCGCCGGAACGATTGAGGTAACCACATTGGCCCCGGCGGCCAATCTCTCACGCAATCCCCGCAATCCGTCCACATCCAGGGAGGCGGGAATCAGTCTATCCGGGAATACCAATCGGAGTACAGCGATCGTGAGTAGCTCCCGCTGAAAATCCGGGGCCTGCCGCCCGGCTAATGGGGTTCCTTCCTGGGGCACAAAGGTCATCACCCTCACCTGATCTGCCTCGAGATCTTTCATCACCTCTATCGATCCGGCAATATCCTCGATGCTCTCGCCGACACCGCAGAGAAGACCTTCTTCCACCAGGAGGCCCGCACGTTTGGCCCTACGTTTCGCATTCAGCCGGGCTTCATAATCCTGCTTCGGTCTAAGCCCGGCAAATAACTGCCTGTTGTGAGTTTCCTGATAACAGGCATACCAGTCCACCCCACTTCGCTTGAATTTCTCCAACAGACCGCGGCTGGCGACACCCGGAGAGATCATGATCGCAGCTCCGGTTTCCTCTCTTATAGAACGAATACAATCGAGTAAGTTGGAGACTCCCGAATCCTCCAATATTTGCGGATCTTCTCCCATGGTCAAATCAATCAGCTGAACTCCCGAGTCAACAAGCAGCCGGGCTGCTTGCAACATCCCCTGTGCGTCCTTTCTGTATCTGTTGCACCTCTGATTGGATCTTCTGAAACTACAAAACGTGCAGTCATTTCGGCAATAGGTACTCAGGTAGATGAACCCATACAGATATGTACGACCTGCAAACACCGAATCGCGCAACTGCCGGGCAGCTCGATACAACTGCCGGCGATGCTCGGGGCTTTTCAAACTCAGCAGGGCAAGGATTTCGCTCTTGCTGAGAGCTCTACCCTGCAGCGGCTTGTCGAGTATTGATCGGATTTCAGATGTTGCGGCGAGCGCCATTCAGACAGATCACTGTTTGGCTGATTTTTAACCGCTGTTTATCGTTTCAACAATTCCTCGGCTTCTCTGGTCGCTTCATGGGCGTTTTCGCCGTAGGCATCCGCTCCGATTCTGTCCGCCCAACGTTTGGTTACAGGCGAACCGCCCACGATCGTCTTTATGCGACCTTTCAGCCCCGCCTCTTTCAGCGCTTCTTCCAACTCTTTTTGCTTCGTCATCGTGGTGGTCAACAGGGCGCTGCTGCCGATTATGTCGGCATTCACTTCCTTGGCCTTTTCAATGAATGCCTCGATCTCCACATCGCGGCCCAAATCGTGAACCGTGAAACCATGCACTCCGAGCAGTGTTACCACGAGGGTCTTGCCGATGTCGTGGACATCACCCTGGACGGTTCCGATTACTACAACTCCCCTCTTCTGTGCATCCTCACTTTCTGGCAATGCAGCACTGATCGTCTCTGTTACCTTCTTCATGACCTCGGCGGCTTGGATCAGCTCCGGCAGGAACATTTCGCCGACGCTGAACTTATCACCTATGTCATTGATGGCGGGAATAAACGACAGATTCAACAATTCCAGGGGATCATCCCCTTGGTCTATGGTATTTTGAACGATTTCAAGGGCTTTCGCCTGGTCGAAGTCGAAGATGGATTTTCGAGCTTCTTCTATTGTGTTTTCAGCGATCATACCACAACTCTCCTTGTGTCTACAGAAAATTCCTAAAACCTATTAAAGGCGAGGAGCCCGGGTGTTGCACCCGGCTACATGGATTTAGAGTCCATGTGATCTCATTTCGATCCGCCCCCCAAAGTTACAGACTTACCTTTTCACTCCGGCACGCTTCATGAATCCATTGAGGCAGTTAATCTCAATACCGAGAATTTCCGCAATACGGAACTTTGCATCAATTCCTTTTGCCGCCCCCGGCACCGCATTGACTCTGCCCAAATTTAAATCTTCCCGCACCTCGCTCATCACAACCGGATCGGCAATTTCAAGAACCGATATCCCCAGCTTGTCGGCAACGTACTCTTTGGCTTGCTTCAGCCTCATGCCTTGGGTCATCTGCATCCGGGCAACAAGATCTCCTGCAGCCCGCATTCCGCCGATACCCGCGGCCACGCCGTGTGCCACAGCCATCCCAAAGGGATCTCCTACGCCTATCTACAATCCGTCCAGACGAGTCAGGTCTACCAGCGCTTTCGAGGCGCGAGTCAACGCATCCAAGGGCACGGACAACGCCAACGGAACGCCACAGACACCCATCCCCACGCAGCCGTGAATGGGAATTTTTGCTACCTCAGTGCAGGACTTGATGAAGGTAACCGAACGAGCCAGGTTCCACGGCAACGACTTGTTGGTAACGATGTTGATGGCCGGTCCATATATCGTCACCCCCACTTTTTGCGCCATCTCCAGCTGTTGACGGGGATACAGTCCGGCCAAACGGACCCCGTCGTAATACAACTCTCCGTGCATGCCGAGGACAAATTCCGAGGCCATACCCATCTGCACGCACATGGCAGGATACTTCTTTTTCAAAGTTTCGATCGCCTTCAATGTGGCGTAGAACTCGGCGTCTCCTGCGGCGGCCGTCGTATCGAAATTGATGCCGTCGGCCCCAGCCTCATACATCCGGCTGGCTATATAGACCATGTCTTTAACAGAATATTCAATCTGTTCTTCGTAGGACTCTCTGGCTTCCTTTATCATCCCCTTCGGCAGCAGATCCCCGGGATTCGGGCTCGGCCCGTCGGGCTGGCTATACAGGCCCAGGTTCGGCATGGCCCCGTACAGTAACGGTGGTATTGTCATCAACAGGGCCTGTTCAAGGATCGGCTGTTCGAATACCACGATCGGTTTCACGGGCTTGTAGCTGTAGTCGATGTGCGCCAGCTCCAGCATGTCGGAGCCCAGCAGTCGCTCGTAGATCTGAAGCGATTGAATCTTACTCACCGAAACATTGCAGCGTTTGAACTTGGTGGTTGCGCTATCATAGCTCAACACAACCTCATTTCCGCGTTGTACACCGACACTTCTGTCGGGGCACTTGAATATCTCAAGCAAGTACCGAATGTCCTCTTCAGTCATGGCTTCGACTTTCGCTCTAGCGGCGGCGTCTTGGGTTCCCGCTTCGATGTCTTTGCGGATCTCCGCCTCAGTCATCTCAGTTCGGAATCCGTCCCCCATTCGAGTAGCAAACTTAGTCAAAATTCATTCCTCCATTGTCAAACTGAATCGCTTAATAGAACCAATCATACCACAGCAGATCGATATGTAAAGTACGATTTTAACTAATTTTCCAAAATTTTGTTCAAATTTTTATTGAAATTACGCAATCACCTTTCATCGGCATCCAGGTGCTCCGCGGCTGAAATCTCTCGATTTTCGCCTCAGATTCCCAGGTATGCCTTTCTGATATCCTCATTTACGAGCAGCTTGGAACTCTCGTCGCTCATGACGATGCGTCCGTGCTCGAGCACGTAGCCGCGCTTGGCGATTTCCAGCGCTTTGCGTACGTTCTGTTCCACCAGCAGGATCGTGACCCCTTCCCCGTGCAGAACCTCCAAGGACTCGAATACAGTCGTAACAATGGTCGGCTGCAGACCGAAGGAAGGTTCATCGAGCATCAGAAACCGCGGCCGGGACATGAGCGCCCGACCGATAACCAGCATCTGCTGTTCCCCTCCGCTGAAGGTGCCGGCCAGCTGCCGCTGGCGTTCTTTGAGCTTGGGAAAGAGACCGAAAACCCACTGGAGGTTGTTTTCCACCGTTTCACTGTCAGTCACGGTATATGCACCCATCTCCAGGTTTTCCCTGACCGTCATATAGGGAAACACCCTTCGGCCCTCCGGAACCAAAGCGATTCCCTGGGCCACCACGCGATGGGGAGCCATGCCCGATATATCCCGTCCCTCAAAGGAAACGGTTCCGCTCATTCGCTTCAGAGTTCCGGAGATCGTCTTGAGCAAGGTGCTCTTGCCCGCACCATTGGCCCCGATCAACGCCACGAACTCCCCCTCCTTGACCTCCAGGGAAACCTCCCAGAGCACCTGGATGCCTTCATAGCCGGTACAGATATTCTTGATTTCAAGCATAGCTCTCCTCCTCCCCCAGGTAGGCTTCGATCACCGTCTTGTTTGTGGTGATTTCCTGTGGGCTGCCTTCCGCGATGATCCTCCCGTAGCTCAAGACCACGATACGCTTGCAGATGGCCATGACCGCTTTCATAACATGCTCCACAACGATCAAAGTGATGCCCATTTTCTCATTGACCATGCCCAGAAGGTCCAGCATCTGGTCGATCTCCACGAAGGTAAGGCCGGCCATGAGCTCATCGAGCAGCAGAAGCTTGGGCTTGGTAGCCAGGGCGGTGGCCAATTCTATCCTGCGCTGAGCGGCGATGGTGAGGCTTCGCACCAACTGGTCGCGGAACGGCGACAGGGCGGTCCACTCCAGGATCTGCTCGACATGTTCGAGCTGCTGTGCGCTGGGCTTCAGATGGAATTCGTGGGCCAGAGAACCGGCCAGGACGTGATCGAATACCGAAAGCTCTCGAAATGCCCGTACGTTCTGGAAGGTCCTGCCGATTCCCAGCTGCGAAATCCGGTGAGGCTTCATGCCGTCGATACGACGTCCCTCGAACTCTATCCTGCCGGAGGTCGGCTTGAAAAAACCGGCAATCATGTTGAAGGTCGTTGTCTTTCCGGCCCCATTGGGGCCGATGATACCGAGGCGCGTTCCCCTCTCGACATTGAAATTGTTGTCATCCACGGCCACCACGCCGCCAAACTGCTTGCGCAGATGCTTAATCTCCAGTATGGCACTCATCGTTTACCTCCCCGAACTCTGCGGACCAGCCCCATCAAGCCGCCCGGCTCGATGACCAGCACTGCGATCAGTGCGACTGACCAGATGATGAAGCGCATCTCAGGGGCGAAGCGCATCAGCTCGAGGATCAGGGTAACGATCCCCGCTCCGATGATCGGCCCGATAAGGGTACCGAGCCCGCCCACCAGCGACATGATCACAACCATCTCCGAGGTCATCCAGGCGAAGGTCGTGGGATGAAGCAGCCGGAAGAAGTGCGCAAAGAGACTTCCGGTCAGACCTGCAATTCCGGCGCTGATGCTGAAGGTCAGGACCTTGCAGAAAGCCGTATTGATGCCGATGGCTTGGGCCAGATCCTCGTTCTCCCTGATGGATACCAGGAGCTTTCCGAATCCCGAGCGCACGAAGAGCATCAGCAAAACGATCACCCCCACGCTAAAGGTCAGGATCAGGTAGTAACTGGCCTGAAGGCTGGTAAAATCGATGCCCAGCACACTCTCCGGAGGGCTTATCCCCCGCAGACCCATGGGGCCGTTGGTCAGGCTGATCGAGTTGAGTATCACCAGATATATGAAATGCCCGAGAAAAAAAGTGGTTACAGCGAAATAGTGCCCCTTCAGACGCAGTGCCGGATAACCGATCAAAGCGGCAAACAGGAACACAATTATGCCGCTCATCGGCAGGGCGACCCAGAACGGAATCCCGGCTTTCATGGTAAGAAGGGCCGAACTGTAGGCCCCAATTCCATAAAACGCCCCGTGACAGAAGGTCAGCGGACCGGTGTAGCCGGGCAGCAGGTCGTAACTCCCCGCCAGGACGGCGTAGAGCATGGCCAGCACCGCTACATAGGTTATGTACTCCGAAGCGACCTGAGGAACGATGAGCAGCACCACCACGACCCCTGCGGCGATGAGCACGCCGCGCCGGACAGCTTTTTTCTTATTGCTTGCTTGCAGTGTTGTTTCCATAGCTTAAACCTTTCCGAAGAGCCCTTTGGGGAAGAACAGCAGCACGATGATAAGCACGAAGAAGGCAAATCCGTGCTGGTAGGCGGCAGAGATATAGGCACCGCCCAGACTCTCCACCAAGCCCAATCCCACACCCCCGACGAGCACGCCGGCCACACTTCCGAAACCGCCGAGAATCACGACCACCAAGCTCTTGAGCAGGGGCAGATCCCCCATGGTCGGAAACACAGCATACAGAGGTGAAATCAGAGCGGCTGCGGTCCCGGAAAGGACTCCGCCGATGATGAACACAACGGAGTTGACGGTGTTGATGTTGATCCCCACGATCTCGGCAACTTCCCGGTCCTGGGAGGCAGCCCGTATCGCTTTTCCGATCTTGGTCTTCTGAATGAAGAAGTAGACAACCACAAATAAAGCCGCCGACACCAACAGCACCATCAAGCGTTGGTAGCTCACGTTAAACTCCCCGATCCGCAGCGACCCCGGCAGGTACGCCGGGAAGATCTTCGACTTGGCTGTCCACATCAGGATGGCCAGATTAGACAGCAGAAAGAACAGGGCGATTGCACAAAGCAACTGGATACGGCTCTTTCCCACCCAGCGGCGGTAGAGGAAGCGCTCGAACAGATAGGCCAAAGCTCCTCCCACCACCATGGCGAGCAGAAGAGAGAGCACGAAGGGAAGCTTAAACAACGTGACCGCGAAGTAGGCCGCGTAGGCTGCGACAACGTAGATTCCTCCCTGGGAAAAATCGGCAATATCGGTGATGCTCCAGATCAGGTTTAATCCTAAAGCGATCAAAGAGTACGATGCACCGATGATGATGCCGTTAATGATCTGAGGGACCAGCATTTCAGGTCTCCTTTCCGTAAGAGTTGATGTTGGTGTTCGGGACGAATTAACTCACCCCGAACACCTTGTTTTTCCGATTGCTACAACTTTTGTGTTTCTACAGCGGGAGACGTTTCCCGTTTTCCCACTTGATGAACGATGGTGTGTAGCGACCTTGGTTCTTGTAGTCGTCGAAGGTCTCAAATTTTATGTGACCTTCCAGACCCTGGTAGTCGGTCTGCTTCAGGGCATCCTTGATTTTGACCGGATCCAGGGATTGAGCCCGTTCGATGGCGTCTTTCAGGACCATCACGGCGTCGTATCCGAAAATAATTGCGTAGTGCATGGGCGCCTTGAACTTGTCCTGGACTTTCTTCTCGAAATCAGCGGGAACCGACCCCCAGAGGGCGACTGCGTATGAGCCCTCAACCGCGTCAGCGCCGGCTAGCTTGAGCAGCTCCATCTCTCCCATTTCCTCGGCCCCGATAAATTTGATGTCCGGGATAATACCCAGCTCATGGGCCTGTTTGAGGATCATGGCGCCCTCGGGTGTAACACCGACGTAGAACACCACGTCCGGACCGACCTGTTTGATCTGGTTCAGGACCGACATGAAATCGGTGCTGCCCCGCTCGAAGAAAATCTTGACCGCGGTTTCCACGCCCGCCTCGCCCATGGTTTCCTCGAAGCTCTGGGCAAAGGATCGACCGTAGTCGTCGTTGATGCATAGGAAACCAACAGACTTGGGATTCAGCACGTTCATGATTCTAGGAGTAACCAGGGGGGCCATCAAGCCCATGGATGGGCGCATCCGGAAGTAAAACTCGTTCCCCGGGCTGGTTACGCCGTTTGCGGCGCACTCGATCGTGATCCCTGGAATCTGGAACTCGTCGCACAACGGCGCGATCCCCATGCAGCATGAGCTGCAGTGGTCGCCCAGCACGGCTGCCACCTTGTCCTCCAGGGCCAGCTTTCGAATGTTGGCCACTGCTTCGGTTGGTTCACAGCGGCTGTCATAGCGGACGATTTCGAAGCGGTAGGTTTCACCCTTGACGGTGATCCCCTGTTGATTGACCTCTTCCAGGGCCATCTGGATTCCACGCCAACCGTTGGTCCCAAACTCCGCCGCGGCTCCCGTAAACGGTGCCGTGTACCCGACCTTGATCGACTTGCCCTCGACCACTTCCTCTTCGCCCCCTGCCCACATGGATGCACAGATGATGAGTAACAGCAGGGGGAGCACGACCAGAGTCTTGCTCTTGACCATACGCTCCTCCTCAGAAAAAATTTTATTAAAGCGGCGGCTTGTTTGCATCAATTGATTCAGCGAGATTGTAAAATACAACCACCGCGCGCTTCCATAGTTAGTGACCTCCTTAGAAAGCCAAGCACGAATGTTTTTCAGTTTCGACCCTGTCTCGTTTTTTTAAAGAGGGTCGGTCTTGTATCTCCCCTGATCGATCATCCGCTTCCTAATCCTAGATCCTTCTCCGTCTCCCGGATGATCGCCTGGATGTTGGCCACGGTATTCTCGGCTAATCGGTTGGGTTTGTACGTTTCGAGAATGTGGCGCGCCTCCTCCACCGATTTCTGGTACAGATCCTTTCCGCCTTTGCTCGACCAGTCTTCTCTCCTGGTACGATCGATGAGCTTGGGCCGAGATGTGGTTTTCATGTACTCGAAGGTGTTTTCGTGGCTCACGAACTCTCGAAAAGGGCCCACTTCATTTATGATATCCACCGACAGGGTGGCGTCTGTGACCGGAATGCCCCGAACGACGTGCTTTATCATCCCGGCAAAATCATTGTCCATCACAAGCTGACCGAAGTCGAAGGTAATTCCCATCTCCAGCATCCCCAAACCGTAAATTACGTTGGCGCCTGCCAACGCCGGCAAGAGGGCCGTGAGGGTCTTCTCATGGCCGGCTTGGGCGTCGCTCACCTTGCTGTCGCCCTACCCGCCGGCTACGAAGCTCGGTAACAGATAATAGCGGGCCATCGAGGCAACGGCGGCGCTGATCATGGCCAGCTCCGGGCTGCCCACCGATGCCGTAGTATACAACAGATCCAGCCCACAAGTCGAGCTACCGTATACCACCGGTGCTCCCTTGCTGACCAGTTGGCTCAAAACGATACCCGACAAAACCTCTGCGTTGTGGGTCACCAGCGTTCCCGCCAGGTTGACGGGAGCCGAGCCCCCGGCCATGGCCATGGAGAGGATGTTGACCGCGATTCCCGCCTTGGCGCCCTCCATGATGATCTCGCAGCAGTCCTGGACCAGTTTCAGGGGACTGACCGGGCAGGTAAGAAAAGTCAGCAGAGGCCGTTCCCGCAGCGCCTGTCTCCCGCCCACGATCTCCGCCAGCATGTCGACCACCCTCTGTGCCAGAAAACCGTTGCCCGGGCACAGAAAGTGATGCTTGGTCGTGTTCACCAGCGACGCTTCGGCGTTGTGCAACGGCGAGGTCTCCGGCGGTACGTCGTGAGAGAGCATCGAACGCTCGTACACGTCGATATTGTCCAGATAATCGATCAGGACGGCCGCATCGGCCAGGTCCTGCTTGCGGGTTTCCCTATACTCTCCGGAATAGGGATCTACGATCATGATCCCCTCTCCGAAGTTGGTGAATCCGACTCGGTTGGATTCCAGAACCACATCGCTTTCAGGAACTCTCCCCGCGGCCAGGAACTTCGAGGGAGCGGACCGGATGGCCTCCTCGACCAGATACGGGGGGAAGCGCACGGTGCGGGTTTCCGGATCCACCGTGGCGCCTCCCTCCTTCAATACCTTGCGCGCCTCCTCCGACTCCACGAACACCCCCGTTTTCTGAAGCACCTCCAAAGTAGCCAGATGTATCTCGTGCAGCTCGTCATCGGTGAAAACGTGGAGGCTGAAGCCGCCGCTGAGGCGCTTGCCTGCATGCAATGTTCGTATCACAGAAATCTCCTCATTAATTGCAAGGAAGGCACCGGGGTGCCTTCCTCGTCAAAATCGATAGAAAAAATCGATAAATAGCGATATTTTTTTCGCGTCGCTACTTAACGATGGTACGCTTGCCGTCTACCCAGCGGACCAGATAGGGGGCGATTTTGCACTGATTCTTGTAGTGCTTTCCATTGGGACCGTCGAACTCCTCGAAGAGTATTCTACCCGAATAACCCTGGAAATCCAACTTCGCCATGGCGTCGCGTATCTCTTCGGGATCGAGAGACTGGCACTCTTCGATGGCCTTGGCCAGACACATCAAGCAGTCATAGCCGTAGGTTATGCCGTAGTGCATCGGGGCCTTGAATTTTTCCTGAACGCGTTTCTCCAGCTCCGGCGGCACGTTCTCCCATACGGCCCACGCGTAGATGCCCTCCATGATGTCGGCACCGATCAGGGAGATGATTTCTTGTTCGCTCATCTCTACGCTGCCCAGGAACTTGGTTGTCTCGAAAAGGTTGATCTCCTTGCCCTGTTTGATCACGATCGCTCCCTCGGGAGTCACACCGGTGAAAATCAGGATGTCCGGAGCAGTGCCTTTGATCTTGTTCAGGTAGGCCATGAAGTCGGTGGTACCGCGTTCGTAGTACTCCTTCACGACTGTCTCGACGCCGAGCTGCTGGAGTTCGGAGCTGAAACCTTCGCTGGTGGAACGTCCGTAATCATCGTTGATGGCCAGAAATCCCACGGTTTTCGGGTTGAGAAGTTTCACAAAAACCGGGCTGGACCAAGCACTGACCAATCCCGAGGGGATGTAGATGCGGAAGTAATAGTCGTATCCCGGGCTGGTTACCCCGTCACCCATACATTCCACGGTGATCCCCGGAATTTTGTACTCCTCGCACAACGGGGCGACGCCCATGCAGCAGGAGCTGCAGTGATCGCCCAGGATTGCGACGACCTTGTCCTCAAGGATCAGCTTGCGGGCATTGGACACCGCTTCTGTAGGCTCACAGCGGCTGTCATAGCGCATGATTTCGATCTTGTACAACTCTCCGTTGATAGTGATGCCCTTCTTATTGATATCTTCCAGGGCAAGCTGTACACCGCGCCAACCGTTGGCGCCGAACTCGGCTGCCGAACCGGTAAACGGCGCCGTGTACCCGATCTTGATCGACTTTCCGGAAACGCCCGCCTCCTTTTCTCCTCCGGCCCAGGCCGCCAGCGTGAACATGGTGAGGAGTGCGACCGTCGCACTCAAGATTCGTATTTTGTATTTCATTTTTTCCTCCTGCAATCGAGTGTAAAATGAAATCTCGATTTGTCAACAGTTTTTTTAAATTTTTTTTAAAACCGCTGTCCAATTATGATTCTAATACTAGACAATTGGTTGTCAGAATCATCCGACATGCGCCTTGTCTGAATCTTTGCGGTCTGCTTTTTCTTCTTGACTTCCCTCTGTGGCCGTGCATCAATATGGGTCATTAATTGAAATATATATTCAAATAATGAAACATATTGGAGAGTATCTGGCGTATTCCCGCGGGAAGGGGACGGCGCAATATCCGGAGGGAACTCAGGAACGCTGGAATCAGCCGGTCGCACTCTCCGCTTCAACAGCAGAGCCGAAGCTCTTGAACGCCTCCACACTGGCTGCAAACTTACCCAGGGGCGCCGCCGCCGAGGCGGCCCGGGGCCGCTCATCCGTGCTGGCCGGGGTGGGCCCGAAGAAGAAACAGAGGGCGCTTCCCGGCGGCTAGCCGGCGAAACGCACCCGGGCCAGCGCCTCGACCTCCTCCAGCCCCCGGATGAGCAGGGCGAATCGCTGCGGATTCTGTCGGCCGAAGCTCCGGAGCTCACTCAGGGTGTTTTCGAAGCTCTCCCTGTATTTGCGGTGAGCGAACTTGCGCAGCAGCCAGAGGATGCGCTTCTGGAGCGTTTCCCGGTCGCTGCCCTGCTGTCGCCCGTTGGCAAGGATTCCGAGCAGCACCCGGATCTCCTGCTGTCGGTCAGTCAGCTCACAGGCTTCGAGCTTCTCTATCAACAGCTGCAGCTGCCCTGCGGTATGCTCGGAGGCCGACGCTTGCACGATCGCGGCGGCCTCCGGGCAGAAGCGGTACAGATGGGGCATGGGCAGCTGTACCGCCCTTCCAGCCAGCTCGATCGGCAGGCAATCCCCCTCCGGAACGGAAAACAGGCGCCGTACCTTATCCGGATAGAAGGAACGCTTCATCACCACGGCCAACCGGCCGGCCAGCACGGCCCGCTTCAAACGATCCCGGTCCGCTCTCGAGGTACGGCGGCTGCGATCCAAAACCAGCACGAACTCGAGGTTGTGCACCCGACGGGAGAGGCTCTGTTTGCCCCCCCTGTACTTCACGTACTCGTTGCCGTGAAGCTCTACCCGTCCCTGGGAGCTCATCAGCTCCACCAGCTCGTCGAAGGGGATGATCCCCTCGGTGTTGTAGCTCAACACGATCCTCCGCGCGTCGATGGCCTCCAGGAGGCGCCGGAAAGCCTCCGGGGCACTGCGGCGGTAGCAGAACTGCGAGCGGGTCCTGATCCAATCCCGGCGAATGCCCGCCTTGTATTTGAGCCGGCCGTCCGCGCGAAGTTCGTTGCCCACCTCCGGCTTGTCCCAGAGAGCTATGGTATTGAGCAGGTGATAGTTGGATCCGTACTGGTGCTGGTTGTAGGGAGGATCGAGATAGCACAGATCCGCGGTGCGGGAGCGCACGAACTGCAGAGCATCCTCACAGCGCACCTCGGCCTGCTCGGCTCTATCGATCAGAACAGGCATCTGCAGTTGTATCCCGGCCATGATCCGGCCCAGGGCATCCCGGCTGTGCCCGCCGAAGCCCTTGTGGCAGGCCTTGAACACTCCGGAGGTGTTGGTGTGGGTGGCACACTGGTACAGCAGGGAGGCCAGGAGCAGCATCTTCTCCTTGAGCGCGGCCGCACCCGCCGCATCCCCCGGAGACACAGAAGCGAGCCGGTGGCCCGCGCTATCCGTCCCGATCGCGCCCGGGTAGAGCGCTTGGATACGACTGCGTACCGCATCGATGATCAGGGCGTTCTCCCGGGTGTAGAACAGGCGCTCCCGGCGGTAGTCGGCGTTTTCGGTACGCGCCGGCGCGTAGTAGCGGGAGACATAGCGATCCGCTTCGGCCGGCTCACCCAGGGCGTTGAGCTCGGCCAGGATGCCGGCCGGACCGCCATGGGTGCGGAACAGCCCCCGCGCCTGCCTTTCGCCGACGCACAGGTGGGCGAAGTTGAGCACGTAGGCGTAGTACTCCCAATCGTTGGCCAGAACCCGGTAGCCCAGATAGCGGGCCAATCGCGATACGCTTCCCGATCCGGCGAAAGGGTCGAGGAATACCGGGGCATGCTTGCTGTCATTACCGTGGCGCCCCGCCCTGCCGTGATGCCCTCCGCTGCCGCACTCGCTTGCAAGCCGGGTGAACACCCGATACAGCAGGGGCTGGAGGCTGCGCTTGTTTCCGATGTAGGCGATCAGCTGTTTGGTGAGGTAGGGGTGATCCAGGCGGGCATCGCTGCAATCAAAGGGCAACATCGCCTGGCGCGGGGATTGGCTCATATGTTGACTTTAACCGTCAATTTTCCTATGTTCAATGCTACATGAAGGCGAGCACCGATACGGCGTCGGTTTTGGATACTTCGAAAGTCGATCAGGGGGTTCGCCAGGGTGTGACCCGCCTGATCGAAAACATCAAATCCGTCATCTATATCGACACCCAGAAGCTGGAGCACATCATCGCCGCCCAGATAGCCGGCGGCCACGTGATGCTGGCCGATGCCCACGGAGTCGGCAAGACCTCCCTGGCCCGGGCTCTGGCCGGATCGATAAAGTGGGTGAAGGATGAGGCTTCCCGCCAACCCGGAGACAGCCACGGGATCAAGCACTTCAGCCGCATCCAGTGCACCGTGGACCTGCTGCCCCAGGATATACTCGGTTTCAGCCGTTTTCTCGGCAGCTCAAGCAAGCTGACCTTCATCCCCGGTCCGATCTTCGCCCATTACGTGCTTTGCGACGAGATAAACCTGCTCACCCCCAAGACTCAAGGGTCTTTCTTCCAGGCCATGGAGGAGCAGACCGTGACCGTGGAGAGCAAAACCTACGAGCTGCCGGATCCGTTCTTCATCATCTCCACGATGAACCTGAAAGGGGTGCATCTGTTTCCCCTGCCGGCCCCGCAGTTGGATCGCTTCATGGTGCAGCTGTCCATGGGCTACCCCGATTCCCAGGATGAGGCTTCCATCATCAAGCAGCACGGCCGGGACGACGCCTGGAGCCGTTTCTCCCCGGTGATCACCTCCTCCCAGATGCGGCAATGGCAGCAGCTGGTGGACGGCGTGAGCATCCACAGCGACATCGTAGACTACATCGTGGCCTGCCTCCGACAGACCCGTCATCACCCGGATGTGCTGATGGGAGCAAGCCCCCGTACCGGTGTCAAGGTATCCCGCCTGGCCCGGGCTCTGGCCCTGCTGCGGGGACAGGACTACGTGACCATCGACCTGGTAAAGGAGATCTTTCTGCCCGCGGTCTCCCATCGTCTGGTGATGCAGGATGCTTCCCAATCATCCGCTGCCCTTCTCGAGGAGATCCTCAAAACCGTTCCCGTCGGCGCATGAACGACCCCCTGGCAACGAGCTCCAGCCCTTCGATCCGGTTGAGGAAATCAACGAAGGCGGCCCTCCGGGGCCGGCTGCGGAGTTTCCTGTTCTACTTCCCTTTCACCCTGGCCGGCTCCGTGCTGCTGGCCGTGGCCCTGTACCTGCTGGGACGGAGCCTGGCCCAGGACAACCCCTACGGGGTGCTGCTGGCCCTGGCCGCGCTGCTTGTTCTGGCCGCCCTGGCTGTGACCTCCCGGATTCAGGCCAACCGCTACCGGCGCCGACAGGTCCACTGGCACTGGGATTCCTCCGCAGCGCTCTACGCCCGCCGGCCCGCGCTGTCCCAGGCCCTAATGACCGAAACGCTTCGAACCCTGCCCTTCTTTCGGATTCATTTCACCCTCAGGGGCAGGCTCAGGGTTGGTCGAAAGGCCTCCTTGAGGATCCAACGGGAAACCTCCTTCGCTGAAGGGCAGCGCCACCCGATCGATCTCTACTTCCCGCTCTGCGGGATATTCGCCTGCAGGGCCCGTTTCTCGGTCCACGACATCTTCGGTTTGAGCCGTGCCCGCTTCGGGGAGGAAATGGTACGGAACCTCCCGGTTCAGCCGGCCTCCTTCACCCAGAGAAGCATCCCGATACCGGAGCCCTCCGTGGGCTTCGAGGAAACAAGCCGCAAGCGCAGCTCCGATGAGGAGAAGTACTACATGCGGGAGTACCTTCCCGGAGACCGTTTCCGGGATATCAACTGGAAGGTCTCCAGCCGCCTGGATGAGCTCATTACCCGCATCTCTCCGGTTACTCAGGAAAAAACAACGATCCTGCCCGTGGTGCTGCGGAATTTCCGGGACAGGGAAGCGGAGAGCGTCGAATCTATCGTTCACCTGAATATCATCAAGAGCTGGCTGATGGCCTTCTTGAGGATCATGAAGCAGGAGCACCCGGAGATGCAGTTCCGCCTCACCTCGGCAGCCGGCAGCTGGCTGCTGCAAAACGATGAGGATATCGAGCGCTTCGGCTGGGAACTGCCGGGTCTATTCTTTCAGCGGGACACCGGTTCGATCTTTCAGGGCCCCCCCGAAGAGGAGCTGTTCGTCTTCTCCACGGCATTTGACCGGGGATTGCCCGCCTTCCTCTCCGCCCAGGCCGGGGCCCGGCAGTACGTCTTCCGCACGGCCGTAGCCGAGGAGGAAGGACGGAGAGCGGGTACAACCGTAGTTCTGTTTCAGGAAGGCTGTGCCTGTCTGCCCGGATCCTGGGTTCTGCGCCGGGAGCCGCGCCTCAAAGCACCCCGGGTATCTTCCCCCGCCTCGGGCAAACTGGAGGAGGAAGCTCTATCGGTGAGGGTGCTGTAGATGAAACACTTTCTGTTTTTCACCCGCCTGGCCCTATACCTGATCACCCTTGCCCTGCCGATCCTGCACCCGGCTATCGTGGTGCCCTACGATCGGGTGGGCCTGATCTTTGCGTTTGCCCTCCTTCCGGTGGAAATGCTGATCGCCTTCTACCTCTCTCCGCCCCGCTTTCGCATACGCACCTGGCTTCTGGCCGCCGTGGTTCCGATCGGTCTGTTCGTTCTCTTCGTGGCGGGATTCGAGCTATCCACCCTAATGTACGCCCTGGTTGCGCTGGCCGCTTTCGCTCTCACCACACTGATCTTCAAGACTCAAGGACTGGGCCGTTCGCTGGCCGTCCTGGAACCCTTCGTTCTGGGCGTGATCGCCTACCGGATCTTGAGCTTCTCCAGAGCATCCGAGCAGCTGGCCCGCCAGGCCAGCGGCGTCACCCAGGTCATCCTCATCCTCATTCCCCTGGCCTTCCTGTTGCACGGCATCGTGCTGTATCTGAGTGTTTTTCATTCCAGGGGCAGCAGACGGGGCGTCCGGGAGGTGGTCCTGTTCCTGCTGATCGCCCTTCCGCTGTTTCTGGTGGTGAGCTTCATCCTGCCGCCGGATTTCGTCAGTCACTCCATTGCCCTAAACCGAATCGAGCGGGATATCAAACCCGAACCGGTACCCCTGGATGAACAGGGAGAGGGTTGGCCGGGGGGGAATCTGCGCTCCGATGAGCAGTGGTGGGAGATGTTCGGGGAACAGTTTGGAGAGGGAGATACGGGGGGCACCCCCGGTGAAGACGGCAAGAACGCCCTGGAGGGAATCCCCTCGGACCAGTGGAACGAGGCGGGGTTGGCCCAGGGATCGGAGAGCAAGCAGTACGCCGTCATGGTTCTGGCCAGCCCGATGCAGCCCGTGTACGCGGCGGATGCCTACTTCGGCGATTTCGATCCGCAAGGGGGATTCCTGTTCTCCCGGGAAGAGCCGCTGAACCAGCTGACCTACCTGCGCTTCCTGGAAACCTGGAAAAACCTCGCCGCGACGCAGGAGCGGCTGCGCCGGAGTATCGAAATCACCTATTTCTCGACCCTGCCGGAACGGTACCTGCCCTACCGGCCGCAGAGCATCGAACCCACCGTACTGAGACGGGAGTACAACCCCTTCCAGTACTCCTACACCGCGACCTCCGGCCTGAGCCTTTCGGGGCCCCGGGATTGGGCGGCAATCCCCGGGTTGACTCCGGAGCAGCGCAGAGACCTGGAACCCTACCTGCGCATCCCCCTTTCCGAAGAGCATCGTCACAGCTTCCTCTCCTATCTCGAGCAGGCCCTGGGCGATATCACCGGCTACTACGGGCGCATCGAGGCGATCCTCAAGAGCTTCTCCACCTTCCAGTACGATATCGGCTTCGACGACAACACCTCCGTGGCCAAGATGGAACGGTTTCTCGTGGAAAACAGACAGGGAGACTGCACCGAGTTCTCCAACACCTCGGCCATCCTGCTGCGCCTGGCCGGCATTCCCGCCCGGGTTGTGACCGGCTACCTCGCCTCCCGGGATCTGCAGAGCTTCGCCCACCTGCGGGGCCTGTTCATGCTGCGGGAGGCGATTCCGGAGCTTCAGGAACACCCCTTCGGCGATCTGTACCTGGTGACCACGGCGCAGCGCCACTCCTGGGTACAGGTGTACCTCCCCTCCTTCGGCTGGGTGGATTTCGAATCCACAGCCTACGCGCTTCCCCCGCCTCCCGGGCGCAACCCCAACTCGATGAACGTGGTCATCCCCCTGATCCAAGGCGAGCAACTGCGCCCGGGCTTCCGCTTTCCCTGGCTCCTGGCCCTGCAGTTGCTGGCTGCTCTGGCGGTATTGATCCTGGTGGGCATTTACATGTTCCGTTTCGCCCGCAAGATTGTCCTGAGAGCTGTGAGCCGCCGGGAAGATCTTCGCGCCCTCAAGGCCCTCTACACCCTGCTGCTCATCCAGTTGGCCGAGCGGGGATGGGAGGTGAGGCGGCCTTTCCTCACGCCTATGGAGTACGCGGAGGATCACCCCGAGCTCGGGGGATTCGCCGGAATCTACACAATGCTGCGTTTTCGGGAGAATCTCGCGCCGGGCGCGCGCGCCGAGGCCTGGGATACATTAAGAACCAGGTACCGGGAAATCCTGGAGGCGAGCCGACGTCCCGGCTTGCTCGCAGCTCTACGGCGGATTTTTAGTTTGAAGGGACTGTACTACTCGTGAAATCCACCTCTATGCCCGGGCGATACCGACGCCGGTGGCACCGGGGCAGCCT
>Ga0272441_10006026_pt1 | contig 20612 bp, 15 predicted proteins | sample SSMProp6N_FD_193582 | JGI IMG/M metagenome (GOLD analysis project Ga0272441, IMG submission 193582) | Marine sediment archaeal communities from Little Sippewissett salt marsh, Falmouth, MA, United States - SSM-Prop-6N | ecosystem: Environmental > Aquatic > Marine > Wetlands > Sediment ...
TTGTATTTTGGTTTGTTCCATGTTTGACCAATGCTTTTTAGGAAGGAGTCGTAGACGCATACTGCGATCCTTCTGGTGCTGTTTTCTTTCCAGTTTTCGTTAATGAATAGCGCTATTTCTTCAGGGTCAATCTCTAAGTCATCCAGACTGACTGCCTCATCACCAAAATACTTCATGAAAGAATCTAAGAGCAGAGATTTTCCTCCGCCAGAATCCCCAGTTATACAAATCAGGTCTCCCCGACAAAAAGTTAGATTAAAATCATCAAAAACAACAAAACGCCTAGACTCATCTACCCCTAACCCAAAAGCCTCACAAACAGCCAAAGTCCGCTCCGTAACCTCAGCCCTCGTAGAAAACTCCACATGGCAACTCAAAGACAACTTCTCTTTAGGATGCTGCTGCTCCCAAACCGCATCAAGTTTATTGCTTTCAATTCTGGTCCGGAACCTTTCTGCAATATTCCTGAACTCTTCATCACTAGCTGCGAAAGGCTCTCTTAACCTCAGCAAGTTATCTATTCGCAAATCACTCTCATTCAACAACCCCTTAAGCAAATCCCGAGAGCCTTCAGAAACAAGCCGATAGTACTCTTCAGCATCCAAGAACAGGTCATGCTCACCACGAATCTTATTCATAACCTGACGAATCATCCGACGGTCAACATCATTCACAGGCAATCTAACTACACTAACCTGCTTCATACCCAACTCTTTAGCAGCCCTAAGCCTATGTTCACCATCAGCAACAAGCAAATCCCTATTCGTGATAATCGGAACAACAAAACCATAACGCTTGATGCTCTCCTTCAAAGCCCTAAACTGACGCTTAGATTGAACATTAGGATTCTGCCCATCAACCCGAAGATTCTCTACAGCTACAAGCTCAGGAGGAGGAATAATGCAATCAATCGCCGTCTCTTTTCACCTTTTTATCATTCATTATTTAGAATATCCAATGTCCTAGCCTCAATGTTCGCTCTAGCAGCCTCTTCAAGAACATCATCAAACTGCTTCAACAAATCCTCAATTTCTTCAGCCCCAAAATCCCCCTCAACCCTATGCACAGGACATTTACATTTTTGATGCTTCAAAAAAGCCTCAAAACTCGACTAATAAGCAACACTCTTTCTCGATTCAAGTGGTATATCCTCATACGCCTGCTTTATGTAACGCAATTCCTCTTCTTCAGTGCAAGCCTCCTTCAGTCCAGTATAAACATGAAGCTTTCTGTAACCATACTTGCCATGCGGCTCATCTTCAGGTCCAAAACTCCAAACAACCACAATGTCATTTTCTTGGTTTGGCGCAAGCTTCTCCTCTATACGTCTCAAACGCCTGAATATTGTCTTATTACTCAAACACCTTCTCCCCATACTTTTCCATAATCTGAATATATCGAAGCTGCAAATCTGGAAGCTCTTTACCTGACTGCTGAAAAACTTCATTAAACGCCCTAATCACACATTTTTCATTCTCCGAAAGAACCTCAGTTAACCTGAGACACTTTCCCATAATTTCACTAAGAGTCTCTATGACCATCCGCTCTTCGCGATTTAATGCCTCGAAACACTCACGCTTCACTTCATCGTTAATCATCGGATCAAAATTACCCAAATCAAACCAACCAACACTATGCATATTCACGTCATTCCCGTATCCAAGCGTCCGCGCCTTCAACCTCAAAACCCTCATCATCTTGCTAAAGTAAGAACGCTCAGAATCAATTAACAAACTAAAATCAACCTGCGAAACCTCTGGATTAAAAGGCTCAAAACAGGTTTCCAACCACTCAATCCGCCTAACTATAGAAGACCTCAACCAAAAACCCCTACCTAAACGATTTACTTTTTTCTTTAGCCAAATCTTCTAGCTTATCCAGTCGCTCCAAAACATTCATTGTCTGCACAATATCCCTATGAATTTCTAACGCTTCTAAAACAGTCCTCAACGCCCCAACCCGAGCACTATCATTACTAGCCTTCAAGTAAATACTCCAAGCAGCCTTCTGAACACCATTCAACCTCTCCACAACCATCCCCGAAAAATCACCAAACTTCTCCAAATCCAACAAAAAAGGAACCCACTTCTCACGCCTTAACCAATCACTCCACAACGCTTTCTCAGAAACATCATACTTCTCAGCCAACTGACCAACCACAGCAGAAGGATGAAGACCAGTACAAACCGCATCAAGCATCTCAGCCCTTCTCTTAAGCAACCGCAAATCCATGTAGGTGCCCCTTAAAATTACTCAAACCTGAAGAATATTCACCACTAAAAGTGGTAAAAACAGCATAAATATGTTTTCTTTTTTGTCTCTTTAGAGTTGTTAGCTTACACTATTGTTTATTTCATAACCCCAAAATTTCTTGACATTTTTGTCTCCTAACGTGCGCAATTAATTGTATCGTTCAATTTAACAATTTTTTACTTTATTACTTACTTTTTGTTTAAAATATTTCAGTTTAAACTAACAAATATTATATACATGGTTTGATTAATGATTTTTTGTTAAAAAAATTGGTGAAAAAAAATGAGAAAGATAAACCATAAAACAAAAACATCTACAATTTTGTTGATTCTACTCTTGACAATATCCGCTATGCTCGTTATTTCTCCCTCTGTAATCGCGCAACAAATTCAAACCAAAAAAACCTATTCTTACATAGGTGCTGTACCCAATCCTGTTGGCGTAAACCAAGAGGTGCTACTCCATATCGGCATGACAGACGCACTCTCTAGCGTGGAAATGGGATGGGAGGGGTTAACAGTTACGGTCGAAGATCCAGAAGGAATAGTAACTACTCTGGGACCTTACAGAACCGATGCTACAGGAGGAACAGGTGACATATTCATTCCAACTAAAATTGGGACATACACACTAACAACACACTTTCCTGAACAGACAAATGTAGTCACTCCTTTCTTCATTGGGGAACCTTATGAGTGTACTTTTCAAGCCAGTGTAAGTGATCCTCTGGAAATTGAAGTAATGCAAGACCAAGTACAATATTATCCCGGTCATTCACTTCCAAGCGACTACTGGACTCGTCCAATAGATGGCCAGCTCAGAGAGTGGAAAGAAATCTCAGGTAGTTGGCTGGTTCCTTCTTCTTTGATGGGAGTCAGTGTCTATCCTGCATGGATTGCTCCTTACAATGATGGACCAGAAACAGCTCACATATTATGGACAAACCCAATGACATCAGGTGGTCTAGCTGGAGGAGAAACTGGAGAACATGGATTTGAAAGTGGCGATGCATATGAAGGCAAATGGGGTGGATCGATAATTGTTTCTGGAAGGCTCTATTACAAGTTGGGAGGTTCAAGGGGTCTTACTCCTGTTGAATACCATTGTGTAGACTTACATACCGGTGAAGAGCTGTGGAGCAAAGTCTTTCTAGATAATGCCTCAATATCATTTGGTCAACTTCTATACTGGGACGGATTTAACAATCATGGAGTTTTCGATTACTTGTATGTATCTTCTGGTGGTAATTGGTACGTATACGACGCTTATAGTGGAGACTGGCGTTTCACCATCGAAAATATTCCTTCAGGAACCACCCTGCGTGGTCCTAACGGAGAGCTCTACATAGTACAAGTAAATCAAGCACAAGGTTGGATGGGACTATGGAATGCAACGGATCTTTGCCTTAGCCAAGCAGTTGGTTCAAATAGAGGTAGTTGGGGAAATTCTGTCCACATGAAAACATTTGATGCAGCAACAACACCTAGTGCTTGGACTGTGAATGTGACAATACCAACGAACTTGCCTGGAAGTGTACGAACTGCTTTCTTTGAAGACAAAGTAATAGGTTCACAAAATTCTCTTACGGAAGTAACCCTATGGGGTTTAAGCTTGGAACCTGGCAAAGAAGGAGACCTGCTGTTCAATGAAACATGGAATGCTGACGCTGAATGGGTTTCAGGTAATGTAACTATGATGGGTATGAGCGGTGGATGGGTTGCTCTTGCTCCAGATGTCGGAGTCATTGGTGTAAAAGAGACGGTTTCATTCTATGGATTCAGCTTTGAAACAGGAGAATACTTGTGGGGTCCAACCGAGTCACAGTACTACTTAGATCAGTTCTTTGGTGATGGCAGGTTCATTGCGTACGGAAGATTCTATTCAACTGGTGTCTCTGGAATAGTGTACTGCTACAATGCTACAACAGGAGAATTACTTTGGTCATACCCTGCAGATGATAAATACTCTGAAATATTGTGGGCAAACAACTGGTGGACTGAACCTATGTTCGTTACTGACGGAAAACTATACATCGGTCATGCAGAACATTCTCCTATTGATCCCAAACCACGTGGTGCACCTTTCCTCTGTTTAGATGCATATACGGGAGATGTAATATGGAGAGCAGATGGGTTGCTTCGTCAAACACACTGGGGAGGACTAGCAATTATCGGAGACAGCATAATAACTGGTATGGATACCTACGATCAACGCTTATACGGGCTAGGAAAGGGCCCAAGTGATGTTACTGTAGAAAAAATTTCAACAGCGGTAACCAAAGGAACGGCTGTTACAATTCAAGGTACTGTTATGGATATATCTCCAGGGACTGAAGATGCCTCATTGAAGCTAAGATTTCCAAAGGGAGTTCCTGCCGTATCTGATGCAAGCATGTCCGATTGGATGTTGTATGTATACAAGCAATTCGAGTGTCCAGAAGATGTTACTGGTGTTGATGTTGCATTAGAGATAATTACTCCTAGTGGCAATTATCAGCAACTTGATAGGACTACTAGTGACGTTTATGGTAACTGGGCTTTTGGATGGTGTCCAGAAGAAACAGGAACATACATGATAATCGCAACTTTTGAGGGCTCTAATGCATACTATGCGTCTACGGAAACAACTTACCTGACAGTTTCTGCTCCAATGGCGACATCAGAAGTTGATTTGAGTTCTCTGGAAGAAGGGCAATCCAATCTTGAAGACAGTATCTCTAATCAAATGACATACATTCTAGCAATATTGGTCATCGTGATAGTAGCACTATTAGTCGCAATCTATTCACTACTCAAAAAACAAAAATAAAAACAAACCAATTGTCCTCCCTTCTTTTTTTGGGAGTAAAACATAAAGGAAGAAAAGGGGGCCGAATGGGCTCAAGCATGGAAATAATGCGTACCTAACTAGTGGTAATTTCAGGCTCGCATGTTTTCATCTCCATAGTAAGCTCATGCATGAGCCACAGCAAACCCCTATTCCTCACTTTTGTATGGAGAGTAGAGAACATATCGAATGGAAATTGTTGAAGAAAGTTAAAATAACCCCCCAAACCCAAACCATCAAACTTAAGTTAGATAGACAAAAAAGAAAAGACTACATAACATTTGGAATGAGTTGAGCGAACAGGTTTAGTGGCCAACTGGGAAATGCCTCATTAATGAAAAGTTCGATTTCCTTAACTCCTGGAACATCACAAATTCTTTGTTTTACTTCAACTAATTGATTGAAATTTGTAAAAGGAGTTCCGACTAGTATATCAAAGGCACCAACCATTTTTATGGCTACCAAAATATTCGGAATTTTAAGTATCTCTTTGAGAACATTAAGCTGTGTATTACTAGCTATCGTTCTTAAGGTGAAAATAGCTAGAAAATTGTAACCAAGTTTTTGTAAATCTACTGTTATTGATGAAAACGGTAACACAGAAGATGCCATTCTTCTATATCTTGTTATCACCGATTGGGTTGAAATACCTAGCAACTGAGCGATTTTTCTGAAAGAAAAAACAGCATTTCCACTAACTATTCTGATTATTGATAGGTCAAGTTCATCCAATTCGTAAGATTCTTCTAAACCGCTTTCGTTAAGTGGATTGAGTTCAGAATTTGCAACCACGGATTCTGGATTCTTTTTCTCAAATAGTGACTCATCCAAGTGCAAAATTGTGTTTGCTGAATCAATAACAAGGTTCTCAGGATGATCCATATTTACTACATCAACCCATATTGCTTGCTGTACTTCTAAAACATGTTGATTAGCACTTATCTCATCAATTATGAGAGAAAACTCGTCAATATCTTTCGATGCTATGAAACAATGGATACAAAATCTACCTACTGGATAAAAACAGGATATGATATTAGGAATTCTCTGCACAAAACCACAAACATCATTTTCTTTGTTTGCATCTGTTCTAATCATCAAAAATGCGATACAGTTATAACCCAACTTTTTCGGATTCAATTGTGTTATCGAACCCGTAATAATTCCTAGATTCTGCAGTCTTTTAAATCGCATTCTTATTGTATTACTTGACATCCCACATTCTTTAGCAATTTCACTAAAACTTGTACGAGCATTAATTAACAGAGTTTTCAAAATTTTAACGTCAACTGCATCGATTGGCGGACAATCGCTCAAATCTTTTCACTTGATACAATTAAAAGACTAACCTATTTATCCCCTTTGTTTTTGTTCAATCACCAAAAACAAAACCAGTCCATTTATTTCTAAAATGTTTAATGGCAACCCTTTTTTATAGATAAAACAATGTGTTTTTCCATATATTCTTAATTTTTGTAGAGTTTTTAGATAAATATTATCACAAACCCTAAATAGAAATTATTAGAACTATGTTTTGTCAATAAAAAACAAAAATGAAAAAAGAGGTAAAAAAACAATGAAACTTAGTAAGCCAAAAAAGCTAGCGACAATTTCAGTAATAGCTGTATTGATCATTTCAACATTCATAACGATCTTTCCCGTTGGAGCGCAAGATCTAACAGATGGAACAACATATTTGCCGACTTTCTTACAGCTTAGTGCAGCACCTAATCCCGTGGGTATAGGACAAACATTGTATGTGAACACATTTATGACCCAACCTCCAGCAGCCGGAGGTTTCATGGGTACTGGCGTTACGTATGAAGATATTGTTGTCGAAGTAACCAAACCTAATGGAGCCGTTGTTGAATATGAAATGCAACCAACTGATACTACAGGAGGAACATATTTCAATTTTGCACCAGACCTACTAGGTGATTGGACCCTCCAAGCGCACTATCCAGAACAGCATGTTCAAGAAAGTGTTTACGCCTTTTTTGCTGGTCAGGTGGATTATGATTTCTACTATTTAGCCAGTGACAGCGATATACTGACAGTTACTGTTCAATCTGAACCTGCACAATGGAACTATCACTCTCCCGCACTACCTCAAGAATACTGGACTCGTCCAATATATTCAACGAACTGGGAGTGGGGACAAAAACTTGGAGGAAGCTGGTTTGGATTAGCTACACCAGCCTTTGCAGTTACCGGAAGATATGATGCCACAGGCAACTTCAATCCATACACTTTAGCACCAAACACTGGTCACATTATGTGGTCCAAGGCAACTCATTTCGGTGGCCAACCAGGTGGTCCAATTTACGCTGATCAAGAAAGCAACTTCAAAACCACAACAATAACCAGCAACTTTTTTGAACCAGTAATCATCAACGGAGTATTATTCCACTCAGTACATTCAGGTCCTTCCAATAACATAATTGGTTGGAATGCTGTAGACCTTCGCACAGGGGAAGTACTCTGGACTAAAGAAACTAATCTAAAACTCAGGTTAGGTCAAACATTCCGCTATAAATCAATTCAGGAGTATGGATCATGGTCACTGCTTTGGGGTCAAGTAGGTGGAGGATTTTTCTCTACTGCAACTGAATATGTTATCTTTGATGCATTCAAAGGATTAGAGCTAGCAAGAATTGAAAATATTACTACAGGCACTTTCATAATGGACACTAGATACGGACATGAGGGCGCATTACTGAGTTGGTATACCAGTGGAGGAGAAGTTGTTCTTTGGAATTCAAGCAAACTATATGGTTTCGATAACGGAATAGATTTGACTATCAGCGGAACCTACAATTGGCCAGATGGAATAGAATGGGCTGTTCCATGTCCCTCTGGATATTCGATTGCTGCAAGAACACCTGACGTAATCTTACTCCGTAGTAGCGGCGAAGGATGGATGAGTGTAATTGGAATGGATGCTTTGACAGGAGCACAACTTTGGGGACCAGTAAATCATACATTACCAGAATATGAAGATGTATCCCTTATCGCTACAGGCGATGGTGCATTCGTCTACCATAACAAAGACAAGAACCAAGCATATGGTTACTCCTTAGAGGACGGTACCAAATTGTGGGGACCAGTCCAGCTTACTGGAAATGCTTGGAGTACTATTACACGATCTGGTGACATCGCATACGGCAAGGTCTTCATTTGGGATTATGGTGGCTACTGCACTGCAATCGATCTACAAACAGGTAATATCGATTGGACTTGGTCTCGCGGAGACTCTGGTTTAGACACTCCATACGGTAGCTATGAACTATGGTATAACGATGCAATTGCTGATGGTAAAATATTCCTCTCAGAGGGCAAAATGTATGACCCGCCACTGCACCCATCAAAGACAGTAGCTATAAACGTAACCACTGGAGAAACGGTGTGGACTTTGACTGGTTGGACTGGCAGAAACTGTCCAGCAGTAGCAGACGGTCACATTATATTGTGGAACAGTCAGGACGCTAAAGTCTACAGCATAGGCAAAGGACCGACAGGAACTACAGTAATAACTGATCCAGGAGTTTCCAAACTAGGAAGCAATGTATTAATTAAAGGCACGGTGTTTGACGTTTCTGCAGGCTCAAAACAAGCTGGCGTCATTGAACGCTTTCCCTATGGACTTCCTTGTGCAGCTGATGAATACATGGATGATTGGATGTCTTACGTATACATGCAGCAGGTGTGTCCAGAAGAATTCATGGGAGTTACTGTACGAATAACAGCATACGATCCTAACGGCAACTTCAAAGATTACGGCATCACCGTAACTGATATGAATGGCAACTTCGGCTTCCCATTTGTGCCAGAAGTTGAAGGCACATACTGGATCATAGCCACATTTGAAGGCACCGAATCTTACTATCGATCTCAAGCATCAACCTATCTAACAGTTGATCCTGCACCCGAAGCATTCCCTGATGTTCCTACAGCTGAGGAGATTGCTGCTGATGCTGCATCGAGGACTATCGCGATGATGCCAGCATTCCCGTACGTTCCTACAGCAGAAGAAGTTGCTTCTGATGCCGCATCAAGGACTATTGCTATGCTTCCGCCATACCCAGAATGCAACCCATGCCCAGAAATTCCAGCATACATGACAATCGACTTAGTACTCATCGTGCTAGTTGTCGTTGCCATAGTCATCGGACTCTACGGACTTCTGAGAAAACAAAAATAAAACAAACCAATTTCCCTCCCTTTTTTTGGGAGTAAAACATAAAGGAAGAAAAGGGGGCCGAATGGGCTCATGCACGAAATCAAACTCGAAAAAAGCAATAGTAGCAAGTTCCATTGTTTTCTCCTATTCTTTTTTCATCCCCAAGGCTTTGACGCAGTGCAGAAGCCTCAGCAAACCCCAATTCTTCACAAAATAAAATGATTACAAGACAGTAGGCTGAATGGGTTTTGGAAAGTTTACATTCTATTGGGATGTGAGGGTTTGTTCATTTTCCCTGTCTCCTTTCTTTCCAAAGCCCCAGCAAACCATTTCATCTTTTGTATCTGAGGTTTTACATTTTCTCATCTTTATATAGGGTGAGTCTGTGTCTCAGTCAGTCTGTGTGAGTCTATCAGTCAGTCTGTGGTGTGTGGGGGCGGGGGAAAAAGGTTAAAATTTAACCCAACCAACCAAGACGCGCGCATTCCTAAGCCGATATAGGGGAATTATATCCCATCATCATACAGAACATTTCCGCATTTATGACAGACAACACTGAAACCCAACACTTGACACCAAACTACAATCAAAAAAACTGAATAAACCGTTTTGGACAATTAGTAATGTGAAAAAGTGGAGAGCTAACCGAACCTAAATCGGTTATACGGGTAGTCGTGCGCATTCTTACAAAAAAAGTTAACACCAAAAAAAGAGGTGTGTTTAGTTAACTTTGTCTGGATAATGAGAACAACACAAATTTGCGTGTGGATTCACTAGATGTTCTTGATTTATTCAGAAATCGGTTTAACTTTGACAGCTCGCGGTCCTTTATCTCCTGCTGTCACTTCAAACTCTACTTTTTCTCCTTCTCTAAGGCTGTTTTTGCCTTCAATATCAGAGTTATGAACAAAGATGTCTTTTCCATCTTCGCCTTTGATGAACCCGAAACCTCTATAGTCGAGCCATCTCGCCACTGTACCATTTACCATGTATTTCACCTCTTTGTTCGTGTAGTTTTCCATTCTCCTCGGACTATATATAACTTGCATAATCTAATCGATAACTATTGATTCTACTTTAGCAACTCACTATTTCTGGAAAATGCAAGAAAAATAAAATTTTTCAATAACCCGTGTGCCCATTTATGCACCTTTTTTTTGCCATGGATGCCCGTAGGGTTGTGAATCTATGAGTGGATATTCTCTTGTTTCATCTTCTTCTTTCTTTATTGGCTTATTGCAATAAGGGCAGTCCTTTGGTAGTTCTGCACCCAAGTCCCACTGAGACTGGGCGAGGCTAACGATATTCTTACATTTTGGACATTGTTTATTTACCAAATTTTTATTCCCCATTTAAATTTTGAATCAACTCTAGCTAAGTAAGCTGATTACACATCTTATGTACCATCAGATATTTATTCGAGTTGTAAAGAGAACCCCGTGCAAGAACAGTTTATTGCGCGTGCGGTTAAAATTTAACCAAAAAAATGTACGCCTGATTGTGAAATATGATTGTGAACTGCGAATGTTGCTTAATCGTAGCAGAGCCACTTTGGGGTAATGTTTTTTTGGAAAAAGGCAAGACAGACTAAGGTCTGGTCAGTAGGGTTGAGGTCTGACTGTCAGAATGCAGTAAAATTGACAGAAGTCATAATGAAGATTATGCCTTTTTAACCTAATAATATATAATATTACTACCCGCCTCTTTTTCCTGACATGAAAAAAAGAATAACATTGACAGAAAAGAGTATGCTCAATGAAGAATGACAATGTTGAAAACAATGCATAGGTCAGAATTCGTAACCATGTTTTTCTTCTATTTTTTCTTTCGTAACAATTCCCCAAATGATTACTACAACACTTGCGACACAGATAACAATTCCAAAGTATTCTATGTAGCTAGAACAGGCGCTTGGAACTACTGTATGATAAACGGTAATGTCTTGATAAGCTGTCTCATTCCAGTTTCTAGTAATTGTGGCACTTACTTCTACTGGTGAAAGTTGTGCAGAACTACTAGACTTGAAACTATTATCCCAAACAAAATACCAAGTACCATCATGCGGAATGAGACAATATTGGTTATATCTTGCAGTGTATGTACCAAGAAGTTTATTGTAGGGTTCTTCAGCTTCCCTGTCCAAATAGTTAGTTTCATCTAAAACCAATAGACGAATGTCTCCATAATGCCCATAACCTAATCCCCAACCTGAATAGTAGATGTGAAGCTGGTCCCAAATAGTCAGATTAATAGGTCTCACTATTTCATCATCACCTGGCACAACAAAAGTCTCAGATAACACAACCGAAGAATGAGGAACGTCATATGCTTCTTTTTCCTGAAAGGGTAATTGCCATAACGAAAAGACTAGTGCTAGACTTCCGATAATCAAAAAAATAATTCCAACAAAAACAAGTTCACGACTCAAGTTAATCCCGCTTTATTTTTCGTTTGATGATTATCGAAAACAGTGTGATAGTCAAAACGAGTGGTAGAATTGTCCATGAAGGGAACTCTGGGATGTAACCTGATGGTGTATACTTTTCGTTTGCAACAAGCTGCTTTTCATCTTTTACGCCTCCAATAGCGTATATTTCATCGTTTACAACAGCCAATTGCACGCTACAACGAGAGGTTGGCATAGGAGTGCCAGTAGTCCAAGCATCTGTTTCTGGATTATATATCTGAGTTAGGTTAACGGTATTATATGTTGCCCAACGGTCATAATAACCTGTGGTTCCACCAATGACGTAGATGCGTTTTGGTGCCGATGTTCCTGTTGTTACACATGCTCTTGCATAGCAAACACTTGTAGGAATTTGTAAGCCATTTGTCCACTGATTTGTTGCTGGGTCAAAGATTTGAACCAAATTTGTTGGCAGATAGTCTGGACCTGACTCATTTCCACCTGAGATTATGTAAATTTTATTATTGAATACGGCAGATGCGTATCCCATAACCGAGAGGGGAATGGGTGCCATTTGAGACCAAGTATCAGTTTCTGGGTCATAAACATCATTCCGATTTGAAGTAACAACAATGTATAATCCTGTATGTGTCAATCTTCCCCCTATCAAGTAGATTTTGTCATCCACAACATTAGCTCGCATACTACTTCTTGCGTAGGGTATTCCAGTTCTGTTCTGCCAAGAATCAATGACAGGGTCGTAGACTTGGGTTGGATTTCCACCTATTATGTAAATTTTGTTTCCCAAAGCAACAACAGAACTCCCAGCTCCTGAATAAACTGGAACAGAAGCTATTGTTGTCCAGTTGTTTGTCTCAGGGTCATATTTCTCGCAAGTAGACCAACTAATGACATATATTTTTCCATCTACCACCGCAACCCCAATAGTGTGAGATGATTCTGGAAGAGGAGCCAAAGTTGTCCAAGAACCATCCTCCTGTGCATTGACCTTCTCGACACTTAGAAAAGGTGTTACAACTACAGAAAAAGCCAACAACAGAACGAATACCGTGATTAGGAACTTGTTAGTTCCCCTTTTCATTCAAAGACCCACTTAAATCGGCGGTTAGAATTCATAAAAGGGTTTTTGTCAAGAAAAATTGACTAACTATTTTATGTTTCTCTGAAGACGAGTGGAGAGTAGAGAGTTGAGAGTTTAGACAAGACAAGAGAAGATAAGACGACACGAAATAAATCAAGTAGAATAAACGAGAGAGAAGGTTAAAATTTAACACATAGAAAAAAAGGGGAGTTTTGAACCATCACCAGGTGATACTGCAAATGATTGTTTAGCTGATGTTGTCCCATGGTCCAGGCCAATCAGGAAAAGTGTAAGATGCGCCTGCCTCCTCCATAATCTTTCTGGGATAAACAGGTACTTGCTCTCCATTTTGCCATTGAAATATCATAACTATTTGATAACTTGCATCAGGGTCATGCACGTTTTCTCCCATCATCACATCATGCGATTCAGTGAAAACCCAATTTCTTGCAGTTGAAGTCTCAATACTAGATTCCTCTAAAGCCTCAATAACCGCATTCGTTTCAATTGTGCCAGCCCTTTGAATAGCATCAAATAAAACAAACCTTAAAGCATCAAAAGAACGAGTTCCAGTCCCGGTTATATCTTCATTCCACCTATCCTTATACGCATCTCTGGTTGTCAAAGTCTTACTTGTAATTGGATAGCCTGCAATAATTGGCTGTCCAACTACTGCTATGTTATTGCATTTTCCTTCAGTCCAATCCCAACTTTGAGGAGTATTACCCAAGCTAATGAGTCCACCGTATACAAAAACTGGTGATTGGCGATCATAATATTCTTTGATAAAAGGGATGCCGGGATCTCCAGGAACAAGGGGAATCAAAACTTCTACTCCTGCAGCCTCTGCGGCAGCAAAATAACTGGAGAAATCCACTGTTCCTAATGGAAACTTTCCTTTGTAGACTAACTCAAAACCATTTTCAGGTAAGAAGCTGTCCAATCCTTCCATGACATCGCTTATAAAACCAGCCTCTAGACCCAAATAGCCAATCTTATTAAATCCTGTGTTCTCTCTCAAAAGAATAAGGCTATCAGTTATACCTCTAAGTGATTGTGATGCATTTTCAATGTATCTAAAATAATATTTATACTTGTCATAATCATCCAGAACTCTTTGAGTATACTCAAGAAAATTTCCATTCATGTCAAACATGATTATTTTGTGTTCTGCCGAAATATCTTGGCACACAAATCCTGCCTCTCCTCCACCAGTTTGGGCCATGATAAAATCGACATGGTGGAAGGTTATTAATCGGGTCATAGCTGAAGTAACTGCAATCATATCCGAACCGCTTTCCCTATCATGATCTTCAGCTATCACCTCTACTTGTTTTCCCAATAATCCACCTTGAGCGTTAATTTGTTCCGCAGCTAATTTTACTCCTTGCCAGATTTGTTTTCCAGTCACAGCATCTAAATCAGCGAGAACTCCAATTTTAATTGTTTCAGAAGATTGGTTTTCTCCCCCATCAAGAATATATACTGCAATTCCCCCTACTACTGCAGCAACTGCAACGATAGCAATCAGAATTGTTGATTGAATTTTTGTTAAAGCTCTAGAATCTAACAAAATAATCCAGCTTCTTGGTTCTTTTTGTGAAAACTAGATATAATATTTTCCTTTTAGCTGGATTTAGGGTTAAATCTTAAACCCAACATATCACATCAAATTTAAGTTAAAGAGATGAGATTTGATGAACGTGTTTGAAGCAATTCAAAAACGACTTTCTGTTAGATCATATTTATCCAATCAAGTTCCTAGTGAAAAATTGGATAAAATCTTGGAAGCAGCAAGATTATCTCCTTCATCTGGAAATAAACAAACGTGGCATTTCATTGTTGTCACAGACCAAAAGAAAAGAAAAAAGCTTTCACTAGGACGATACAGCAAGTTCTTAGCAGAATCACCTGTTGTCTTGGTAGGGTGTGGAGACGCAGAAGCATCACCAAAGTGGTACATAGTTAACACAACTATTGCATTACAAAACATGGTACTGACTGCCACAAGTGAAGGATTAGGAACTTGTTGGATAGGAAGCTTCAACGAGAAATACGTTAAAAAACTTCTCAAAATACCAGAGAGATTTAAAGTAATAGCACTTGTAGCATTAGGTTATCGTCGTGAAAAAGTAGATTTAGAAAGCAAGATTTTGCATTCCCTCAGAGAGACTAAGAAATTAGAGAAAATCATAAGCTTCGAGGAATTCACTAATTCTTATTCGAAAGAGAAAAATCCCTGATAAACAGGGTGAAGGATATTTTTGACAGCTCCTAAGTGGAGAGGTTTTGAATCCCACCCCGCATCACTCTAATTAATCAGTTGATGTTGTCCCATGGTCCAGGCCAAGGCGGATAAGTATATGTTACGCCTGCTTCCTCCATAATCGCCTTAGGATAAATTGGAACTAATTCGCCATTGTGCCATTGAAAGAGAGTTGTTATAATATAATCATCGTTAGGGTCATTTGTTCCTTCTCCGTACATAACATCATGAGACTCCGTGAAAACGAAGTTACGAGCCATACTAGTCTCAATACTAGTTGATTCTAATGCTTTAATGACTTCTTCTGTCTCTACTGTTCCTGCCCTCTTTAAAGCGTCATAAAGAATAAAACGTAGAGCATCATAAGCAGCTGCTCCTCCTGCTCCTGGTGTTTCACCCCATCTATTTAGAAAAGAATCACGAGCTGGTATGGTTTTAGTGGTTAAGGGGTATCCTGCGACAACAGGAAGGGCAAAGACGGTCATATGCTCACATTTACCTTCTGTCCAGTCCCAACTTTCTTCATATGAAACTGGAGCAAGAGCCCCACCATAAATTACCATTGATGATTGCCTATCATAATATTCTTTTGTAAACGGTATTGCACCATCATAAATGATTAAAGGAATTAGAATTTCAGTTCCTGCTGCTTCTGCAGCAGCAAAATAACTGGAAAAGTCAATAGTATCATGGGGTGGAAAGGTGCCTTGGTATACAAAGTCAAAATCATATACGTTCGGCAATAGATAATCTAATGCATCTCTAACTCCTTTATTCCACATCGAGTCTTCAGCCAAGTAACCAATCTTGTTAAAACCTGTTATCTCCCTTATTAACAAAATACTATCTGTCATTCCAAAACCAATTGATGTGTCGTTAATCTGCCAAACTCTAAAAAAATACTTATAATCGCTATAATTGTCAATAACTCTTTGGGTAACAGTGTCCAAACTTCCTAAGACAGCCAAGAAAATCTTTTTGTGTTCGCTGATGATATCCTGAATGACCAATCCTGATTCACCAGGAGCCTGCCCTATAATAAAATCAACCTTATCCTGTGTAATTAATCGTGTTAAAGCTGTACTTACCTTTGCAATGTCACCTTCAGATTCAAAATCGGTATCCTCACCAACAACTTCAAGTTGCTTACCTAAAATTCCTCCTTCGGAATTTATTTCTTCTGCAGCAAGCTTAGTTGCTAACCATACGCTTTCACCATTTATACCCTCCAAATCAGTAAGAACGCCAATTTTGATGGTTTCAGAAGATTGGCTTGGTCCATCCCATAAAACATACGTTGCTACTGCAGCAACCGCAATTATTGCAATCAGAATGATTGATTGAATTTTAGTCAATGCTTTCGAGTCTAGCAAAGCAGTATCTCCTCAGAATGATTTAATATTGTATTGAAAATAATTTTAACATTTACTCTAGCATAGATTGTGTGAAAAGTTATTTCAATACTGCACGGCTAATAATGGTTTGTTGATAGCTTTGCAGGATAATAACTTGGAGTCTATTTTGAAAAAAGCAAAAGAATTGGAAAAGAAGTATGAGTGGCTTCAAGCTGCAGAAAAATATGGAATTGCAAATGATTTTGTAAAAGATGAAGACCCTATAAAGGCAACTGAATTTCTAGAAAAGATGGGATTTAGTTATTATAAAGCTGGAATGAAAGCTCCAAATAATGCAGAATTTAAATGCCGAATGGAATTGGCAATTAATACGTATAAGAAAGAAATTGAACTCTTAACTGAAAAGAGAGACAAATGTAATCAAACAACCATTAGTCATGTTTTAGCGTTAATAGCTTACACAAGTTCGTGTTTGGAGTCAGACCCCTCAAAGAAAAAGAAATTCCTAAAAGACTGGTGGAACTTAGAAAATCAAGTGAAAGAAGAATATGAAGAAATTAACGACCCTCTATCTATAGCTAAAATATGCACTAATGTTGTTGAATATTCTACTTATGATTGGGTCTGGAGCTCTTCAACATTTTCAGAAGCAAAAAACATCCATGAAAAAAGCATAAACCTTGCTGAAAGAGCAATTCAGATACTAACGAAATCCCAAGATAAATATGAACTAGCTAGAGCATATTGTTTTGCCAGTTGGCACTATGGATTTAGCCACTGGTACTGGGAATCTGAAGAAAAAGTTATAAATTTTCATAGAAAAGCTCAAGAATATTCTAACAGAGCATTGAAACTAGCCCATGAACTTGGCGACGCGTGGTTAATCAGCCAATCCTATATAACAGTCTGGCAAATCAACCATATGGTAACAGGTAATCCCGGTTTAGCAATTGAGTCCGGCAAAAAAGTGCTAAAATATGGGGATCTTTCCAAAGACAACTGGTGCATGGGATGGGGATATCTTCTAACAGCCTTCTCAATACAATTTCAAGCAATGCAATTGGAAGACCCAGACAAGCAAAAACACAGTTTTGAAAAATCAAGAAACATGGTCAAACAATCCAACAAACTATTCAAAAGAATGCATTGTGTCCACGAACTTCATTTATCATTCATCTCATATGCTAGTACATTGCAAAGTTTGATTGAAATTGAAGCCAATCAAAAAATTAAAAAATCCTTACTTGAAAAATTAAATAAACTAATAAAAGAGAAAAAAGAATTCTTTAAGAATAGGCAAGTAATAGTTGATGTTTTTTCTTCTCAATTGAGCCTCAACTTTCTTCAACAAGCTATAACTCAAACAGAAATAGAGAAAAAGCGACATTTATTACTTCAAGCAAAAACTTACTCGGAACAACAAATCGATTTTTCCATGGGAATGCAACCTTTTAAGTTTGAACATCAAAGCACCTACTTCTTTCAACTAGCGAGAGTATTAAGAGAATTATCTATAATAGAATTAAACAAACCAAAAAAGATAGACTTACTTGCCCAAGCAACTGATTCGATTAGAAAAAGTTTAGAACTATTACAAAAAAGAAAGAAATTTTGTGAAAGTGCTTATAGAAGTGGATATTATTTTGGAAAATTCTATGAATATCTTGGAGAAATTCTTCAACAAATTAGTTTTTTAACAAAAGATAAAAAGCATATTGATGAAGCTATTCATGCATACAAAGAAACAATATTTTACATGAAAAAAGCGAAGTTACCAACTCATATAGCTGAAGCCTATTGGCATGTGGCTCAGCTTCATGATCAAACAAGCCAAGTTCAGGAGTCCTCAAAAAACTATGAGTTAGCCGCAAAAACATATAAGATTGCTTCCAAAAAAATTCCTCAACTTGCAGAGTTCTATCTAAATCATTCTTTATACATGCAGGCTTGGAGCCAAATAGAACAAGCAAGATACTCCCACTCATTAGAAGATTATGAAAATGCTAGGCAACATTATGAGAAGGCTTCTGAGCTTCATAAATCAACTAGTATCTGGAATTATTTGGCTTCCAATTACTATGCTTGGGCGTATATAGAAGAGGCTGAAGGTCTTAGTCGAAAGGAGAACGCTCAACTATCAAAACAAACTTTTCAAAAAGCAATTGAACAATTTAGGAATGCTGAAGAATCCTGTAAACAACAACTTGAAACAATTACTTCCGCTGACGAAAGAGAAATGGCACAAAAACTTTTTGATGCTTCTATTCTTAGGCGAAATTATTGTCAATCTAGGATCCTATTGGAAGAAGCAAAATTACTAGACAGAGAAGGAAAATATCTACAGAGCTCAAGAAAGTATGGAGAAGCAGCCAAAACTATCTCTATTATTGTTAATGAGATTGATGTGGAAGCTGAACGCAACGAACTAAAATATCTAGAAATACTTTGCCAAGCATGGCAGAAAATGGCAATAGCAGAGGAAACAACTTCTTCTGAATCGTATCTTGAGGCTGCAGAACTCTTTCAAAAGGCAAAAGAATACTGCTATACTAAAAAAGCTAGCCTCTGGGCTATGGGTAACAGTAGCTTCTGTAAAGGTTTAGCGGCTGGAACAAGGTACCAAGATAGTATGGATTTAATGGAGAATGCATTGGCTAAACGCCACATGAAACGAGCAGCGACAAGCTATCATCAAGCCGGATTCAAGAATGCTTCAGAGTATGCTAAAGCTACTCAACGATTGTTTGATGCTTATGTATTTATGAATCAAGCTGAGAGTGAAGTTGATCCAGAAAATAAGGCTAAGCAGTATCAGATGGCTGAGAATCTACTTCAATTGGCTGCTGGTTCTTTTATGAAGTCTAAGCAGCCTGAGAAGACGGTTCAGGTTCAGGAGATTTTGGCTAATGTTAGAGAAGAAAGAACATTGGCTGTTTCTTTAAGTCAGGTTATGAAGGCACCTGCAATTGCTTCAACAACTCAATCTTTTGCAGTTCCAACCCAAACTAATGAAGTATCAGTTGGTTTGGAACAATTTGAGCATGCCAATATCCAAGCTAACTTGGTTGCTCAAGTCAAAGAAGTTAAAGTTGGTGAATCCTTCTGTTTATCTGTTGAGTTTGTTAATGCTGGCAGAGAGCCTGCCTTATTGATGAGGGTGGATGATTTTGTTCCTGCTGATTTTGTTGTAGTTAAGAAGCCTGAGTTTTACCGAATAGAAGAAACAACTCTTAATATGAAGGGTAAGCAGCTTGCTCCCTTGAAGCTGGTGGAAGTCAAGTTGACTCTTCAACCTTCAAAGAAAGGATATTACAGGCTTAATCCAAGAGTTCAATATTTAGATGAGTTGGGGAAAAACAAGTCTCTACAATTGAAAGCCTTAGAAATAAAAGTTGAAGAAGTGCTTCTGGAGAACAGAGTAACCACAGGAACAGAAGAATTAGATTCACTGTTGTTTGGTGGTATTCCAGCAGAGTATGCGGTTGTTTTGTCTGGTCCACCATGTGATGAGAGAGAACTGATTGTAAAGAATTTCTTAGAGGTAGGAGCCAAACGAAAAGAGGCTATTTTCTATATTGCAACAGAGGCTATTGGATTAGAGAGTCTGCTGGAGAATCCTAATTTCTTTTTGTTCTTGTGTAATCCTAAACCTAAGATTGAAGTTTCCGATTTGCCTAATGTGTACAGACTTCAGAGCAAAGCAGACATCACCAATCTTGGCATAGCATTAACCAAAGCAATCAGAAAGATAGATCAACAGGTATCTAGAAAGAGAATCTGTGTTGAGATTCTTTCTAATGTTCTTGTGAAGAATGGAGTAAATATAACGATGGAATGGATTTCAGGATTGATTACTGATTTGGAAGCTAAAGGATTTACTATTCTAGGACTGTTAGATCCAAGAATGCATGATTCCAAAGATTCATTTGCCATAATAAATCTCTTTGATGGAGAAATCAGCATACTTCAAAGCGATGACCCATTAGACTGCAAAAAATCAATACTGGTAAAGAAGCTAAGAAACCAAGACTACATCAAAAACCCAATATGCTTAATGAACAAGTAGTTTGAGTTTAAATTAATTTTTTTAAAAAAAAGGGAGTTTTGAACCATCACCAGGTGATACTGTAAATGATTGTTTAGTTACTACAATACAGTAATATTGTATCGCAATATTTAATAAATACTTGTTACTATGCATATAGATAATAAACGGTGAAAAC
>Ga0272441_10006027_pt1 | contig 20611 bp, 14 predicted proteins | sample SSMProp6N_FD_193582 | JGI IMG/M metagenome (GOLD analysis project Ga0272441, IMG submission 193582) | Marine sediment archaeal communities from Little Sippewissett salt marsh, Falmouth, MA, United States - SSM-Prop-6N | ecosystem: Environmental > Aquatic > Marine > Wetlands > Sediment ...
TTTTGGGCATAATATATCAAACGTTAGTGAATGACTGGATATTCGAAGATTTCCCAAACTTTGTAATAGCAGAGAGTTAATTGTAAAAATAGTGTAAAACTGGAGTAGACTTTTATCATAGGAGAATGTCATGAAAACTAACACTCAAATCACCCTTGCTCTTACGGTTTTGTCTCTGGCTCTCTTGTCAGCCCTCAGCGCCCAGGACAAGGCCCCCAAAGACTGGCCCACCGATCCCAGCCAGTTACGCCTCGACGTAGCCCTTAATCAGCCCGTGATGCTGGCCGATCAAAAGAACACAGCCTATCTCCGTGTGGGACTGAAGGGCTTTGCCCTGAAGGATGTTGAGCAGCGCGCTCCGATCAATATCGCGGTGGTGATTGACAAATCCGGCTCCATGTCGGGCGAAAAGATCAAAAAGGCCCGCGAAGCCGCTATCATGGCTCTCAAACGGCTCAATTCCCGCGACATCGTTTCCGTGATTACCTATGATTCCACGGTTAATGTACTTATCCCTGCTACCAAATTCTCCGACCGCGAACGAATCTTCCGCAAAATAAGGAATGTCAATGCCGGGGGCAATACCGCTTTGTTTGCAGGAGTTAGCAAAGGTGCCGCTGAAATACGTAAGTTCCTTAATGAAGAATATGTTAATCGCATAGTCCTGCTCTCGGATGGCCTGGCTAATGTTGGCCCCAGCTCCCCGGCGGCCCTGGGTGATCTGGGCGGCTCGCTGGTCAAGGAGAGCATCTCCGTTACTACAATTGGTCTGGGTACCGGCTACAATGAAGACCTTATGACCAAACTTGCTTACAAAAGCGACGGCAACCATTACTTTGCCGAGGAAGCCGCCGAGCTTGCCCATGTTTTTGACAAGGAATTCGGCTCAGCCCTTTCCGTGGTTGCTCAGGAAGTCCGCACGGAGATCAAATGCGCTCCAGGTATTCGTCCCGTTCGCCTGTTGGGCCGTCAGGGAGAAATCAGCGGCCAAAGCGCCGTAGTGTTTATCAATCAGATCTATAGCGAACATGAAAAATTCATCATGCTCGAGATCGAAGTCCCTCCCACAGAAAAGGGCCAAACCCGTAAAGTTGCTTCTGTAAGTGTCCGTTATGACAATCTCAAGACTCACACTGGCGACAAACTCAGCAGTTCCATCGAGGCTAAGTTCTCTAACTCCCAGGCCCTGGTCGAAGAACGTACCAATGGCCGGGTCATGGTCGATGTTGTCGAATTGATAGCCATCGAACGTAATAAAATGGCCCTGCGCTTTCGTGACGAAGGTAAAGTCGAAGAAGCTCGAAAGACCTTAATAGACAATACCAGATATCTCGGCGAGAATGCCTCCCGGTTCAAATCGAAAAAACTGGAAGCTTATAGTCAGCATAATTATACTGATTCTCAGAATCTTGATGAAGAGGGCTGGTCCCGGCAGCGTAAGAGCATGCGCGAGCAACAGTTCCAAAGGACTCAACAGCAAATACAGAATTGATCTACAGTAGCTAATTTGCTTATACTTTCTCGGGTGAGCATGCTTACGAATGGCGTAAGCATGCTTCTGCCCTAATAGAGGATATGTTGTCTTGAAACCTAAATTGCTCATTATCTTTCTGTTCCTGATCTTATTGCCCCTGGCTCTGTTGCTGGGCCTGGGCCTTCGGTTGGCCCGCTATGAACAGCGAGACTTACAGCGTCGGTTTCAGGACCTATACCTTCAACAGCTCTCCGATATCGATTTTTTACTATCAGATTTCCTGGAAAAGCGCCAACGTGAACTCCAAAATCTAACGGATATCAACACCCCCGATCCCGACTTCCTGCGCCAAACTGCTCACCGCAGTACCTTTATTCGCCAGATGTTTTATCTCGGCGCTGCCGGAAATATTCTCTATCCCGCTCCTCAAAGCCCCCTCAACAAAGCCGAAGCGGAATTCCTCCAGCGCTTTAAGGACATATTGGTTAATAAAACCCTGCTCTATCAAACCGAAATGGACGTCTTGTATGCCGGCAACATCGCGCAGCAGAGACAGCAAAGCCTGGATTTGGATCTATCCGATGACTTGGCCGAAGAAGTTCAGCCTCAATCCCTGAAAGAAACTGCCCTGTCTTCCTCCTCTTCTCAATCAACGCAGAACCGTTGGAGTACCAGCCGCTCTGACCGGAAAGAAGTTAGCCAGCAATTTTTTCAACAATTGAACGAACCTTTAACCAGCCGAGCTTCTCAACGATCCGCTCGGCAAGCGGCCCCCCAGGTCGAAACATCCCTGCTTCAAAATAAAACAGAGGGAGAAGTTCTGCAGGAAAGTTTTTTCGCTTCCCAGATACACCGCCCCCAATCCGATCCCTGCCAACCCGCCTCTCAAGGTTGGTTTGTCTGGTATTGGGGCCGGGGTATTCAATTGGTTTTTTGGCGTCGTGGCGCAGATGGTCATATTGTTGGAGCCGAGCTGGATCAGTCCCGCTTACTCTCCGACATTATTGCCCTGCTGCCCGGTACCGATCCCACCCAGACCCGGACCTTGCCCGGTCGCATCACCCTTACCAACGCCCTGGGCCGATCTATCTATCAATGGGGTTCCTATGAACCACCTGCTACCGAGAAACCCTTTGTCGAAAGATCTGTTACTTATCCCCTAAGTGCCTGGCGGCTGAAATACTTTCTCCCTTCCGAACAGCTCATCACGGGTAAAGCGAAAAGTTTATATATAGGTCTGATTGCTGGCTTATTTGCTCTGGGCCTGACCTTGTTGGGTCTGGCTGTGTATTTCTATCGCGAAAGCACCCGGGAAATTCGCCAAGCCTCCCAGCGCGTCACCTTCGTTAACCAGGTATCCCACGAATTAAAAACTCCCCTTACTAATATACGTATGTACGCTGAACTTATGGAATCGGACCTTCTGGAAGAGGATAAAAAGTCTAAACGGCATCTCGCTATTATTGTTTCTGAGAGCCAGCGCCTCAGCCGCCTCATCGCCAACATCCTCAGTTTCAGCCGCAAACAACGAAACAAACTAATCCTCCGCCGGCGTCCCGGCATCGTCGATGAATGTATCCGCTCTGTATTGGATAACTTTAGGGCTTCATTGGAAAACCACTCTATAAAGGTCGAATTTATATCTGGTGCCGATCAGCGGGTAAACTTCGATCCCGACGTAGTGGAACAAATCCTGGGTAATCTGCTCAATAACGTGGAGAAATATGCCGCCTCCGGTGGCTCCGTCAAGATCGAATCCCGCTTGGAAGACAGTTCAACCGTAATAATCGTCTCCGACCGCGGCCCCGGTGTCCCGGCCCGCCGACGTGAAAAAATCTTTACCGCTTTTTACCGTGTTAGTAACAAACTTACCGACGGTGTTTCCGGCACCGGTATCGGTTTGGCTATCGCTCGCGACTTGGCTCGCCTCCACGGTGGCGACCTTATACTTTTACCCTCTACCCAGGGTGCTGTTTTCGAATTACGCCTTGCCACGCCACCCGCTGAATCGGGAGATACCCTATGAAAATATTAATTGCAGAAGATGATTTGAATATCCTTAACGGCTTGGTCGAAATCTTTCAGGATGAAGGCTACCTGACCATCACTGCTCATAACGGTACTGAGGCGCTGGCTCGTTTCCAGGCTGAAAAGCCTGACTTTGTCTGTCTGGATATTATGATGCCCGGCATGAGTGGTTACGACCTCTGCCGGGAGATACGCAAAGACAATACCGAAATCCCCGTTATTTTTATCAGTGCCAAGTCGGAAGAGGTCGATAAGGTCCTTGGTCTTGAGCTCGGCGCGGATGATTATATCGTCAAACCCTTTGGCGTTCGGGAGGTCGTGGCCCGCATCCGTGCCGTAACCAGGCGTTATCTCGCCTCGCAAAAATCCTCCGAACCCATCCACCCCTTTCAGATGGATGACTTGGAAATCCGACCCGATGAGCTTCGAGCCTACCGGGATAAGTGTCCCATCGACCTGAGTTTTCGTGATATTACTATTCTACAGGTGCTCTATGAAAACAAAGGCAGGGCGGTTGACCGCAATACTCTTTTTCGTAAAGTTTGGGACCTGGATCACATGCCCTACAGCCGCACCCTTGACCAGCACATCTCCCAGTTACGCAAACGCATCGAACGTGACCCCAAAAATCCCCGGATAATCGCCACCGTCCACGGAGTAGGTTACCGCTTTGAAGAAATCCAATAATTTACCGCTATATCTCTCATCCCGTCTCAACTTGTGTTTTTTGGAAAATCTTGCTTGCAATTCGCGGATAGAAGGGTATCATGGTAGTTCTTAGTTTTGGATGATGATTGTGTCCTGCACGTAATTAGCTGTAAAATAAGGAATTAGAAATGTCGCGTGTATGTTATTTCACTGGTAAGCGAACCCGCACGGGCCGCACTATCGCCCGGAGAGGAAAGGCCAAATATCTGGGTGGGGTCGGCCGCAAGGTCACCGGGATCAGCAAGAGAAAGTTCAAGCCCAATATTCAGAAGGTCCGTGCCTTGGTGGACGGCAAGGTGGTTCGGCTCAAGGTTTCAGCCAAGGCTATCCGCAACGGCCTGGTCATCAAGCCCCCCAAACGCAACTGGAAACCACAGGAGGCTCAGACAGAAGCATAATATCCCCCCTTACCGGGCCCCTGTTGAAATATAGAAAAAACAATTAAAAACGAGGTCTTTGACCTCGTTTTTTTATTGGTATCAAACTTTTCAAACAGCCATGGATTAAAGTTCATGTATAATTTCTCCCCAAGTATAGTTTAGCTAACCTTTTATTACTATTATAATTACGCTGTTACCGCCTGATTATTTGATTGTATATAGAGAAGTCTTAATTTATGGTATATCGATGGATTATTTATCTAATTTAGTCCATAAATTCATATAACAAGGTGTAATCATGAGCGAGAAGTTGACAGAGCAACAAGTACGGCATGTGGCGAAACTGGCCCGGCTGAAGTGTACAGAGGACCAGATAGCAAAGTTTACCGAACAATTGGGGTCGATTTTGGAGTATGTGGCACAGTTAGAAGAGGTAGATACAAAAGAAGTTGAGCCCTTGGCCCATTGTCTGCCGGTGCATAACATATTTCGGGAAGATGAAGTACAAAACTCGCTGAGCAACGATGAGGCGCTGGCCAATTCCCCCCAGCGGGACGGGGAGTTTTTTGCTGTGCCGAAGGTGCTCGGTGATGCCAGCGCTTAAGAAAATCATTAACAAATAACCAACTTAGTAAAGTGAGCAATGCCATGTTTTTGAGAAGAAATCTTAATACGAAAATTAGACACACATTTTTTTTGTTGATAACTGTGCTTTTAGCGGGGATATGCTGGGGCCAGGTAAGACCTTTAGAAGATGTGAAGGCTGAGCCTAGACAGCAGGCCCTCAAGCTCGAAAAGAATGTGCCGGTTGAGTTAGACTATTTATTGTATTTGCCCGAAGGTTACGGAAATCAAAATAAAAAGTGGCCCTTGATGCTATTCTTACATGGAGCAGGTGAGAGGGGGTCGGATTTGCAGAAAGTGAAGAAGCACGGGCCCCCTAAATTGGTGGAGCAGGGGAAGGAGTTGCCTTTTATCGTGGTATCGCCACTGTGTCCGGCTCGGAAATTCTGGTCTTTGAACGTGGATCAATTAATCGTGCTGCTGGATGAAATCGAGGCAAAATATGAGGTCGATCCGGAAAGAGTATATCTGACGGGCCTGAGTATGGGAGGTTATGGTACCTGGGCGCTGGCGTGCATGTATCCGGAACGCTTTGCGGCTGTTGCGCCGATATGCGGGGGCGGAATACCGAATCTGGCAGGGATGCTCAAGGATGTGCCTGTCTGGGCGTTTCACGGGGGTAAGGACCGAGTCGTGCTTATGGAACGGTCCCAAGAAATGGTAGATGGTGTTAAGTCAGTCGGCGGGCAGGCGCGCTTGACAATTTATCCGGAAGCCGGTCACGACAGTTATACCAAGACATATAACAATCCGGAACTGTATAAATGGTTTCTGTCCCACAAGAAAATCCGCCCACAAATACCTCAAACAACAAAAAGATGAAAGAATAAATCTCTTACTGGATTATAAGCTGAAAAATGACGTTGGAAAATCTTACAGTTAAACAGTTACGGGATAAAATCGGGTCGGGTGATATTGCTGCCAAAGAGGTGGTGGGGCAGGTATTTGAGTTAATTGAACGGCGGGACCTGCAGGTAGGGGCGTATCTTAGTACATTCCAAGAGCGAGCTTTGGCTCAGGCGGAAGAAATAGATCGACGGATCGCGGCGGATGAGCCCGTTGGGCAGTTGGCTGGGGTACCGCTTGCGATCAAGGACAATATGTGTACGCAATTCGGAACTACGACCTGCGCATCGAAAATTTTAGAAAAATTCGCAGCTCCTTATAATGCTCATGTAGTAGATAAACTGGCCGAGGCGGATGCGATCATTGTGGGTAAGTGCAATATGGACGAGTTCGCAATGGGATCCAGTTGCGAGAACTCGGGATTAAAGAAAACAGTTAATCCTTGGAATCCCCAGCGCGTGCCGGGGGGCAGCAGCGGAGGTTCGGCCGCTGCGGTAGCTGCAGGGATGTGCCAGGCAGCCTTGGGCAGTGATACGGGGGGGTCGATACGTCAGCCGGCAAGTTTTTGCGGAGTAGTAGGACTAAAACCAACTTATGGACGCGTAAGCCGTTATGGACTGGTGGCGTACGGGAGCAGTCTGGATCAGATCGGTCCGCTTACCAAAAATGTGGAAGACGCAGCGCTATTAATGAACATAATCGCTGGCCACGATCAACGGGACAGCACAAGTGTTAGTGAAACCATAGCAGTGGTACCTGATTATCTGGCGGAATTGGAAACACCGCTGGAAGGTCTGAAGATCGGGGTTGCCAGAGAATTTTTTGACGTCGAAGGTTTGGACCCTCAGGTAGAACAGACGATCCGGGAGACGCTAAAGGTATATGAGAAAATGGGAGCGAGGCTGGTGGAGGTGACGTTGCCGCATATGAAATATGCTATCGCAACTTATTACCTGGTCGCCACAGCCGAGGCCTCAAGCAATCTGGCCCGCTATGACGGGGTGCATTATGGGCACCGGACGGAGCAGCCGAAGGATTACCTGGATGTGTATTATTCCTCCCGGGCTCAAGGGTTCGGGGACGAAGTTAAGCGGCGGATTATGTTGGGAACTTATGCATTAAGTGCGGGGTATTATGATGCGTATTATCTAAAGGCACTGAAGGTGCGCAACCTGATCCGGCAGGATTTCGAGCAGGCTTTCCAAAAAGCGGATTGTCTAATGTGTCCGACTTCCCCGGAAGTGGCCTTTAAGATAGGAGCCAAGATCGACGATCCGCTGACCATGTATTTGTCGGATATTTATACGATTGCGGTAAACCTGGCCGGGATTCCGGGGATTAGTATTCCCTGTGGATTTAATAGTGAGAACCTGCCGATCGGACTGCAAATTTTAACCCCGGCCTTCACGGAGGAAAAATTATTGCGAATTGCACGAATGTTCGAAAAGGAGACGGATTATCATACTCAAAAGCCCAAATTTTTAGGTCACAAAATGTGACCACAAGATATCCTAAAGAGACGTGATTATGGATGTGAAATTAATCGTTGGTCTGGAGATACATGTGCAGTTGGCGACGCGGACGAAGATTTTCTGCGGATGTCGGCTGGGGTTTGGGGACCCGCCCAATAGTAATGTTTGTCCGGTGTGTCTGGGGATGCCAGGGGTGCTGCCGGTGATGAACCGGCGGGCATACGAATACTCCCTGCGGACGGCTCTGGCGCTAAACTGCAATATAGCACGGTTCACGAAGTGGGACCGCAAGAGCTACTATTACCCTGATCTGCCCAAGAATTACCAGATCAGTCAATATGATCTACCCTTAAGTTATGATGGCTATCTGGAAATTCCGCTGGAAAATTCGGAAACTAAAAAGATTCGGATTATCCGGGCCCATCTGGAGGAGGATGCCGGCAAGAATCTGCACGAAGGGCTGCCGTACTCGCGGGTGGATTTGAATCGTACCGGCACGCCGCTATTGGAAATAGTGACCGAGCCGGATATGAACAGTCCCGAAGAATGCCGCATCCTGGCGATGGAATTGCAGAAGCTGGTACAGTTTCTGGGAGTGTCGGAAGCGAATATGCAAAAAGGGCACATGCGCTTTGAGCCGAATATTAATCTGCATATAACCGACGAAGACGGCAAGCTATATAAAACTCCGATTTGTGAAGTGAAAAATCTGAACAGCTTTCGGGCCCTGGAGCGGGCGGTGGCGTACGAAAAGGTACGGCAGTTAGAGGAATGGAAACAAGATCATACCTATACGATTGAAAAGTTCGGTAAGCAGAACCGAGGCTGGGACGACAATCGGGAGGAGACGGTCTTTCAACGGGAAAAAGAAGAAGCACATGATTATCGCTATTTCCCGGAACCTGATTTGGTGCCGGTAGAGGTGGAGGAGGTTTGGCTGGATAAGATTAAAGCGGAGATGCCGGAGTTGCCCCTGGCCATGAAAAAAAGATTTATAGATGATTATGGACTGAACGACTATGACGCCTCGGTATTAACGGGTGATTCGGTAACCGCAGTATATTTTGATCAGGCCGTTAAGGCCGGAGGTCCGGCCAAGCGGGTAGCCAATCTCGTCACCCAATATGGATTAAAGACAGCGAACGAGCGCGACTGTACAATGGATGAGATTGGCGTGACCAGAAATCAAACCGCCCAGCTAGCCCAACTTGTGGAGGAAGGAACCGTAAATGCCTCGGCGGCGGCGGCGATTTTTGAGAAAATGATGGATGACGATCGTGATCCAATGTTGATCGCCCAGGAGGATAATCTTATTCAGCAGTCTGATGCGGGGGCCTTGGAAGCGATTGTGGATGAAGTGATAACGGCTAACCCCCAGGCGGTATCCGATTTTCAGGCCGGAGGCAAAAAGAGCGGTAAAGCCCGAGGTTTCTTACTGGGCCAGGTAATGCAAAAAACAAAAGGACAGGCAAACCCCCAAATAGCCGGCGAGTTGATCGATCAAAAACTGAAAAAATAATCGGCCGCAATTATTTTGAAACAGATTTATAGTAACTCTGTAATTTCTGTGCACCAGGGACAAATTATTTTTTAATGTAGATGTAAGGGAAACAGATTATGCGAGTTATAGTTGCCGGAGCAGGTGACATCGGCTGGTACGTCGCCGAGCGGGTTTCTCGGGATGGTCATGATGTGACCATCATCGACAACAATCCCCAAAAGGTTCAGCAGGTACAGTCGGGATTGGATGTACAGATAATACACGACTCGGCGGCCTCCGCCGAGGTGCAGTTGCGTGCCGGGGTGCATGAGACGGATTTGTTTATTGCGGTAACCGGCAGCGATGATTCGAATCTGGTCTGTGCCTCCGTCGCGGGCAAATTGGGAGCCGCGCACACCATTGCACGAGTAGATGAAGTTGTCTATCGTAAATCACCTGAGCTCTCCTATCGTGAACATTTTAATGTAGATGAACTTCTAAGTCCCGAGATGCTCGCTGCCCTCGAATTGGCTTCGGTCGTACGGAATCCGGGCTCTCTGGCGGTGGAACATTTTGCCCGCGGTGAGTTGGAGATGCAGCAGGTGATTGCCGATGGGGGTGCGGAACTGGTTGGCCGACCTCTGCGGGAACTGGAGTTGTCGGATGGCGTACGTATTGCCAGTATTCAACGGGGCCCAGAATTTATTATCCCTAAAGGCGACGATCAGATCAAACATGACGACAGAATTAGAATTATTGGAAAAACAGAACAGGTAGCCCATTGCCGGGCGGGATTCGAGACCCAAAAACCCCGGACACAGAAAGTGGTTATTTTAGGTGGTGGTCATACGACATTGAGTTTAGCCCGCAGGTTGCGCGGAAATGAATTTCGTCTTACCGTTATAGAACGGGATGAGCGACGCTGTAAATATCTGGCTACTGCCATACCCATGGTTACTATTCTTAATGGAGACGGTACGAATTTAGCGTTTCTCAAAGAAGAGCGGATAGACAACGCTGATTTTTTCATCGGCACAACCGGCAGCGATGAAACAAATATTCTAAGTGCCATGCAGGCCAAGGACTTGGGAGTAAATAAAGTGATGGTTGTAATTCGGCGGCCCGACTACGCGAACATCGTGGAAAAAATGGGAATTGATCGGGCCGTCAGTCCCCGGATGGTTATGGCCGAGAATATGTTAGCCCTGCTGCGCAAGGGCAAGGCCCGAACCCTGGCCGGCCTGGATGATGTAGGGGCGGAGATTCTGGAACTATCCGTGGAAGGGGAGGACTTTGTAGGACAGAAACTGCGTAACCTGAAACTACCAGGCGAGGCCCTGGTACTTACCTTGCAGCGGGGCCGGGAAGTAATGGTTCCTCATGCAGATACCGAATTTCAACTGGATGATACTATCTTGGTTATCTGCCGGACCCAGAAGCGTAAACAACTTATACGCCTGGTTGTGGGAATTTCTTAACGGTTGCATTATATTATAGTTAAAGGTTATAGTCTGCTTTGAATTATAAGTTAGTGATAAAACAGTTGGGAGTATTGGTGCTGCTGGTAGGGGTATGCATGAGCAGCAGTCTTATCTGGGCGATTTTAGATCTGCAGCAATCGGTCGAGGTCGAACAGACGAGCCAGCCCGAGACTCATAGGGTGATTTATGCCTTTGTCTTATCTCTGATTATTTGCCTTGTTGTCGGGTTAATTTGCATCTGTAAGTGGGGCCGGGGGGTGGACATGGAACAGATGTACCGCAAGGAGGCGATTGCGGTAGTGGGTTTAGGCTGGTTGCTATGCGGAGTACTGGGGGCACTACCCTATGTGCTGTCCGGAGTTTTAGAGCCGCATTACAATAACTGGTTCGGAAGTTGCTGTGCGGCTGTGTTTGAAAGTATCAGTGGATTTACCACCACTGGAGCGAGCATTTTCCCCCAACCGGAGATTCTCCCCCGCGCTATCCTGTTTTGGCGCAGCCTGACCCATTGGCTGGGAGGGATGGGCATTGTGGTATTGTTCGTAGCAGTTTTAGGACAGACCGGTTCCGGGGCCAAGTGCCTGGTTAGTTCAGAACTACCGGGGCCGCTGGACGAACCGCTACGTCCCCGGATTCGCCAGACGGCGGTTTTACTGTGGAAAATTTATCTGGGTATCTCTTTAGCAGAGGTTATTTGTTTAAAGTTACAGGGGATGGATATTTTTGCATCTCTCTGCCACACCTTTGGTACTATGGCTACAGGGGGATTCAGCACTCTCAATGGCAGTATCGGTCAATATGGCAAGGTTTATATTGAGATAACTATAATTGTTTTTATGCTCATGGCAGGCACTAATTTTAATCTGCACGCGGCCTTTTTACAAAAACGCTGGCGGGCGGTGATAGGTAATCGGGAATTTCAAATTTACCTGTTGCTCCTGGCCCTGGCCGTAGGGATGCTAACCACCGACCTGTTATTGAATCGGCCTCAGGAGTACCCCTTGGGCAAGGCTCTGCGCGTCTCCGGATTTCAGGCGGTTTCTCTTATGACCACTACCGGCTACGGTACCGATGATTTTAATGCCTGGCCGAGTTTTTCACGGTGGTTGTTGGTAATGCTGATGTTCATCGGCGGCTCGGCGGGTTCCACCGGAGGGGGAATTAAGGTTATCCGGATCATACTCTTTATCAAGGTAGTGTTGTTGGAAGTGGAGCACATGTTCCGGCCTAATGTAGTACGCCCCTTAAAAGTGAAAGGTCAGGTACTCGACGACGATGTACGCCGGAATGTCAGTTCCTATGTGGGACTGGTGTTGCTGATCTTTTTTGTCTCCACTATTTTACTGATGGTGCTGCATAACGAGGCCCACGTGGAAACCACTCGGCATTTGGATCTGGAAACGGCCCTTTCCGCGGTGGCGGCTACCTTGAATAATATCGGCCCCGGTTTGAATATGGTGGGGCCCACCCAAAATTACGCCTTTTTTACCGCTCCGGCCAAACTGCTCTTGTCTTTGTTGATGATCATCGGTCGGCTGGAAGTTATGGTTATCTTATGCCTGTTTGTACCCGGCTTCTGGCGCCGGCAATAAGTAACTGAAAAATAAAGAATTACAAGCGCCATTAGTATCCTTGTTTAAGAACCTATCTCCCCCGAACCATATCGGTTAATTTCCTAACCACAATTCTCCAAACAGAAATTTTCAATCAAAAATAATTTGACAAAATTGTTAATAGGGATATTGTTAATATATTAACAATTATGATAAACCCATATAACTGATAGAACAATGTCGCTTCGAAGAGAGTTAAACTTACGCAATCCGATCAAGTCGCTCCCGCATGAGGTGCTGCTGAACGTGTATTTTACGGCCCAGTGTATCAAGAAGGACGCCGGTCGATTCTTCCACTCCTTTGGTCTGACAGATGTGCAATTCAATCTGATGATGCTCCTGAAACATCAGAGTGATCCCCGGCAGGGTCTAAGTCAGGCCCAAATCAGTGAGATGATGTTGGTAAACCGGGCTAATACCACCACCCTGATTGATCGCATGGAAAAAGCCGGACTGGTGCAGCGTACAGCTTCAGTTTCGGATCGTAGAACCAATATTATAAAATTGTCCTCTCGGGGTAAAAAGTTGCTGGAAGAAGTGGAGCCGCGCTATGCGGATGAAGTTCAGCGTATTATGGCTTCTTTTAATACGACGGAACAAAAAAAAATCATTGCCTTACTGGAGAAAATTCGGCAATTCGTAAACGGGCATAAGCAGAATTGAGCCAAACGAAAGGGATAATAAAATTATGACAAGAGTAAATGGTAAACAGATTACGCGGCATGAACAATCCGGGCAGAGCCTTGAAGATTTCTCGGATAGTGGGTCGTTACACCTGGGGATAGACATCGGCTCGGTCAGTTGTAAGTTGGCGGTTCTGGATGACAAGCGGAGTATTCGCTTTCTGCGTTATCAGCGTACCCACGGGCGGGCTATGGAGACAGCCCGAAAAATGTTGGCCGAATTGTTTGAATTAATTCCGCCAAATCGGATTGCCACCATGGTTGGCACAGGTAGCGCCGGCCGTGAATTGTGTAGGCTCTTAAACATTGATTTTGTCAATGAACTTATCTGTCAGTCAGCCGCCATCAACTTTTTACATCCAGAGGTGCGGACCCTGATCGAGATGGGGGGCCAGGACAGCAAGATTATATTTCTTGGTGGAGATGAAAAAACTAACGCATCAGGTGGAGGCCAGACGCAGGATATGGTCGATTTCACCATGAATACCAACTGTGCCGCCGGGACGGGTAGCTTCCTGGACCAGCAGGCCACTCGGATTGGAGTTAATATAGAAAAAGAATTCGGGCAGTTGGCTCTTAAAAGCGAAAATCCACCCCGGGTTGCGGGACGCTGTAGCGTGTTCGCCAAAAGCGACATGATTCACCTGCAGCAGCAGGCCACACCCGTCCATGATATCGTGGCGGGACTGTGCCTGGGCCTGGCCCGTAATTTGAAAAGTAGTCTCTGTCAGGGTAAACAGATGGTTACCCCGATCGGGTTCTGTGGGGGGGTGGCCAGTAATACCGGCGTGATCCGGGCCCTGGAAATAGTTTTTGAACTCGGTGAAGGCGGTTTGGTGGTCCCGGCTGAACATGCTGTAACCGGTGCTATAGGGGCGGTCCTGGCCCAGATGAATCGGGGCGCCGGCCCCGGTAGTGTGCAGGAGCCGCGTGTTATACTTTCTCAGTTGGATGACTACATAAAAAAGCACCGCGAAGTAGGTCATCGTTTGAAACCTTTGGCCCAGCCCAGTCATCCCAAGCCGGAAAGTAAGGTCCACAGGGAAATCGTAGAGCAGGCTCGAGCGACGGGCCAAAAGATACCCGCTTACTTGGGTGTGGATGTGGGATCGATCAGTACTAATGTGGTGGTTATGGATGAAGAGCAGCGCATGTTGAGTAAGGCTTATCTGATGACTGCCAGTCGTCCACTGGAAGCCGTGCGGCAGGGACTGGAAATTGTCGGCAAAGAGGTCAAGGATATTGTCGATATCAAGGGCGTGGCCACCACCGGTTCGGGACGTTATCTGACGGGTGACTTTGTCGGAGCCGATCTGGTTATCAATGAGATTACCGCCCAGGCGACCGGTGCCGCGCTTGTCGATCCAGCTGTGGATACCATTTTCGAGATAGGCGGACAGGACAGTAAATATATCTCCCTGGAACAGGGGGTGGTGGTGGATTTTGAGATGAACCACGCCTGTGCCGCCGGGACGGGCAGCTTCCTGGAAGAACAGGCTGAAAGACTGGGAATGAAAATAAAGGAAGAATTTGCCAATGAGGCCTTTACCAGTCAGGTGCCTGTGCGACTGGGAGAAAGATGTACGGTCTTCATGGAATCCGATCTGTTGAGCTATCAGCAGCAGGGGGCCGAGCGGCGTGATCTGGTGGCGGGCTTGGCCTACTCGATTGTTACCAATTATCTCAACCGTGTGGTCAGTCACCGTAAGGTCGGACAGCGGGTTTTCTTTCAGGGAGGTACGGCCTTTAATCGTGCTGTAGTCTCAGCCTTCGAAGCAGTAATGGGCAAAGATGTTGTTGTGCCGGACCACCATGAGGTTACCGGGGCCCTGGGAGCAGCCGAGTTGGCCCGACGGCATATGGAACAATTAAAACAGATTGGTGAACAAGAAAAAACTGAAAGCTCCTTCAGGGGGTTCGATCTGGCAAAATTGGATTATCAAATCCGTACCTTTGAATGCAATTATTGTCCCAATAATTGCGAGATCAAAGAAGTAACTTTACCTGGCTGCGATCCGCTCTTTTACGGTTCGCGCTGTGATCGGTACAACGTAAAAAAGGATGCAATCAAGACAGAACATTTGCCCGACCTGTTCAAACAGCGCCAGCGGATGCTTGAAAGTTATGGCCGTTTGGACAGGACCTCTCTGGAAGATAAAAAATCCCGACAGTTTCGCGGCACTGTAGGTATTCCCATGTGCCTGAGCAATTACCAGTTTCTACCACTCTGGGGCACGTTCCTGGACGAACTGGGATTTGAGACAGTTCTTTCAGGTACCAGTACCAAAGCCGTAATTCATAAAGGGGTGGGATCGGTACTTTCGGAAACCTGTTTTCCGGTCAAGGTGGCACATGGTCATGTGCTGGAGTTGGTTGATAAACAAGTTGATTTTATTTGGTTGCCCAGCGTGGTTTCCATGCCTGCCGATTACCCGGAAAATCGGCACAACCAGTTATGCCCTTATGTGCAGACGATTCCCTATCAGGTAAGGGTAGCTTTACAGTCGATGGGTATAGAGCTTAACGGCTCAAAGAATCACCTGATTGACTTACACGTCCGTTTCCAGGAAGGACTCAAGGGATTACGCAAATGTTTGGAGCCGCTGGCCCAGGAATGGAACCTTAGCAAGAAGCAGATTCATCGGGCATTGGATGTAGCTTTACAGGCGCAGAAATCCTTCGAACAATCATGCCTACAGCAGGGTAAGGAAGTGCTCGACTCGCTGCCTAAGGGCCAGCAGGCGTGTGTAATTGTATCCCGGCCGTATAACGGCTGTGATCCGGGAGTCAGTCTCGATCTGCCCCGTAAATTACGCAAGATGAACATACTGGCTATTCCGATGGATTTTCTAGACCTTGGCAAAGCCGTCATCACCGAGCCAGAACTTCAAGGAGAGATGTATTGGAAATACGGTCAGCGAATTTTCCGCGCCGCCCACATTATTCGTCAGGATGAGCGATTGAACGCGATTTATCTTAGTAATTTCAGTTGTGGACCGGACAGTTTTATCATCTCGTTTTTCAAGGAATTAATGTCTCAGCCGGGAACTGATGGTAAGGAACATCGCAAGCCCGCTTTGGTGCTTGAGATAGACGAGCATAGTGCCGATGCGGGAGTGGTTACGCGTTTGGAGGCGTTTCATGAAAGTCTCAAGGCGGTTCGGCAGCGGCGCATGGACATTACTGAGGTGCCAGTTGTGACTGAAACAGATACTAAACAACCTCGCCGGAGCGCCTGGCGGCGAGATTGGGGTGATTGTTCCGGCCGAACGCTGTACCTGCCCTGGATGGGTGATAGTTCCTATCCGATGGCGGCGGCGTTTCGTCATTGCGGGCAGCCTGCTGAGGTTATCCCGCTGGCAGACGAAGAGACCCTGCGCTGGGGACGCAAATTCACATCCGGTAAGGAATGTCTGCCCTGCATTGTTACCACCGGTGATATGTTAAAGTTAATGAACCAGCCGGGCTTTGATGCCGACAAAGCGGCGTTTTTTATGCCCGGCAGCAGTGGACCCTGCCGCTTCGGACAATATAACTGTCTGCAGCGACTCATCCTCAAGCAGGCCGGTTTCCCGGAGTCTATTCCCATTATGTCTCCCAATCAGGACAGTAATTTTTATGATTCGTTTCGCCAGATGAAAAAGGATCCCACCCGACTGGCTGTTAACGGTATTGCGGCAGTGGATATTCTTTCCAAGGTTTTATTGAAAATTCGGCCTTATGAAAAACAACCAGGCAGTGCAGACCAGGCCTACCAGACGTGTATTAAGCTGATTACGGAAGCGATCGAGGCCGGACTCAGTGAAAAAGCTCTGGCGGAAAAAATGAAAATTTGTACCGAGGAACTCGCTCAGGTTCCCCTGGATAACTCGGAGAAAAAACCACTCATCGGAGTAGTGGGTGAGATTTATGTCAGAAGCCATACCTTCGCCAATGACAATATTATCCGTCGGCTCGAAGATCTCGGGGCGGAGGTTAACCTGGCAGGTTTTAATGAATGGCTGTATTATACCAACATCACCCGGATGTGGATGGCCCGCCGTTGGGGTGATTGGAAACTATATCTGCAGAATGCGATTAAACATCGTATTCAATGCGGGATAGAGCGTCGTCTAGCTAAACCTATGGAAGAATATTTTGGTCCTTTGGCCGAAGGAGATGTTCGGGAAGTTATCGAGGAAGCCTCTTCCTATATCCATCCGTCATTCGAGGGCGAAGCTATTCTCAGCGTTGGTAAGATGCTGGAGATGCATCATCATGGCGCAGCCGGTACAATAAGCGTGGGACCTTTCACTTGTATGCCCTCCACGGTGGTCGCTGCTATCAGCCGCCAGATGAGTAAGGATTACGGGGGTCTGCCGATCCTGAATATCAGTTATGACGGCCAGCAGGACCCGACCCTGCCCACGCTTCTGGAGGCGTTTATGCACCAGGTACGTAACTTCGACCGAAAGCTAAAGAAGGAGCTTGTCCAGGTATGACTACAACTTCTTTGACAGGTTCGTTTCTAAATTCAGCGAATGTGGAGTCAAGACCGCCTAAAGAGGCTGATTTTCTGCAGGAGCATCGTCGGAGCCTTTTACGATTTGCTAAATTAAATCGTACTTTACCTTATGAAATGCAGGCTACCTGTCCACGTTGTTATGAGCAGGTGCCGGCCCGATTCGAGTGGATCGATAAGCAGCAGCAACGGTTGGGAATGCATTATGATTGCCGGAGTTGCGGTTCGCTCTCAGAAGTACATTATGATACGATCTGGTCCAGCCCGCCTCCTGCGTCAGCTCGGCCGGCTCATGGTATCTCGGCCCGTAAAACCTACTCCGGTCGGACAATCAGACCCAATGCCCGCTCATTGCCCCGTACAGTGGAAACGCTCTGTCCTGAATGTAGCGCGCTTATCATCGGTCGCTATTTTGTAGAAGACGGCGCAGTAATGATTGAAAAGACCTGCCCGGAGCATGGCTATTTTCGTGACATCATTAATCGTGATGTTCGTTTGTTTCTTAAAGGTGCCTATTGGAGTTTTGAAGAGCAGCCTGGACTTATTAATCCGGGTACCTCTGCCCAGAATGGCTGTCCGGCCGACTGTGGCTTCTGTGGACAGCATCAATCCTGTGCCTGTTTGGCCAACATTGATTTGACCAACCGCTGCAATTTGAATTGTCCGATCTGTTTTGCCAATGCCAACGCCGCCGGTTATGTTTATGAGCCTACCTTCGAGCAGATAGAAGCAATGATGCAGAGCTTACGGGATATGCGTCCCACTCCCGCCACTGCCGTGCAATTCAGTGGTGGTGAACCGACCCTGCATCCCTGTTTTCATGACATCATCGCCCGGGCCCGGAAGATGGGTTTTTCCAATATTCAAATTGCCACCAACGGTCTAAAGATGGCCGATTACGATTTTGCCCTGCGCTCCCGCGATGCCGGCCTGCATACTCTCTATCTCCAATTTGATGGTATTGGTCCGGATGTGTATCTAGAAACCCGCGGCCGCAACATTTGGGACCAGAAGTTGCAGGTGCTGGAAAACTGCCGTCGCCTGGATATAAAGATTTGCCTGGTCCCCACCATCATTCGCACGGTCAATGATGATCAGGTTGGTCCTATTTTTAATTTCGCCTTGGAAAATGTTGATGTCATCAGCGCCATCAGCTATCAACCGGTTTGCTTTTCCGGCCGCATAGATCCCCAGCAGCGTCTCCGGCAGCGCTATACCCTCGGTGATCTGGCCCATGACCTGGCCCGCGCTTCCGGCGCCGTCGTCCAACGCGATTTTTATCCCCTTTCTATTGTTATGCCCCTTTCCCAGTTTCTTGAATCTATAACCGGCCATCCTAAAATCAAGGCCTCCAGCCATACCGATTGTGCCTTCGGTACCTACTTCCTGGTATCCCCCGATAAAAAGGCCTATCCCTTTCCGCGGGTGCTGGATATAGAAGGGATGTTTACCGGTTTGAACCGCCTGGCCCATAAGTTTGAACGTCGTGCCGGGAAGTTGAATATACTTGACAAATGGCGTATCCTGCGTATGTTCCAGAAACTTTTTTATCCCGGTAAAGCCCCACCTTCACTTGATCCGAAGAAGTTTATCGCCAGCTTGCACGGCTTGGTTGACAAGAAAAAGGGCCGAGGCTCTGCCGGCACCTCCAATTACCGCACCCTCATGGCCGCCGGTATGCACTTCCAGGACCGCTATAATTTCGATGTCGAACGTGTCAAACGTTGTGTGATACCTTACGCCACCCCCCTGGGCATGTTTCCCTTCTGCACCTATAACAGCGGGCCTACCTACAGACAACTTATCGAAAAAATTTACGCTTGTTCTTCAAGCTGATTAATATGATTGAAAGTAGGATAGAGGTAAAATTGTTGTGATCTATCACCCTTGTACGCTGATATGAGAGCCGATGGCATCTAGAGGAGAGAATTCTGTTTTATCAGGAGAGGTTGAGTGGGTGTCTGTTGTTTCAGAATCATTGTTTTCGTTAGAATGGTGCTTTTGAGACTGTTCTGCTTTTAGCTTTTCAATCAACATGGTCCAGGTCTCCCGCATATGCCGGATGACCTTAAGGGCCTCATCCAAGGCGTCAATATCCTTTTTCATGTTGGCCGTGACCAGCTTCTCATAGCAGAAGATATATAGGCCTCGCATCTTGGCGCATGTCTCCGGTGCGATGTCCTCTCGCATCGCCGTACACATCTCCATAATAATACTTTCAGCCCGGGTGAGCAGATGAAAGCTTTTTTCAATCTCCTTGTCCAAAAGTGCCTGACGGGCCTGTTCGCAGAATCTAATTGCACCGTCATACAGCATCAACTGCAGTTCTTCCGGTGAAGCCGTCAATACTTTCGTCTTTAGATATTCGTTACTGTTAGATTGTTTTTTATTTTGCATTATCAAAAGTACCTATATGCCGCTAGTCGGCACTCTAAGGCAATATTGTCAGGATCGGGATTAGCTCTTGTAAGCAGCGGCCATACTGCTCAGCGATGACAAGGCATTCTGCTGCGTTTGCAGTGAGGCCAAGGCCTGCTCCATGGCGTAAAATTGGTTATACAGTCGTGTTTCCTTGGCATCGAGCAGTTCATTCAAATCTTCGATACGCTTTTCGAATATCTTTTGCCGTGACTGTATAGCATCCAGATGGTTTCCTATTGTACTATCATTTTCCCCTGCCAATCCTTCCAGAGTGTCGGCTATATAATCCCCAATACCAACATCCTCTTTGGTGAATAACTCCTCTACCCCTTCGGGATTTTCGGCAAAGGCGGAACGAAATTTTTCTTCATCGAAAACCAGATGCGGAGTCGTCACTACCAAAACGCTTTCTTCTTTCCCGTCTGCACCGGTAACCAGTTGATTACCAAAGGGAGCAAAGGTTACCCCTATACTGGAAAGTCGACTCAGCCCGGCTTCAGCCCCCGGCACCGAACGCTGGACCATATTTTGTATCGACGTGCGGATGGTTCGTATCGTGTGATCGGAGAAAAGAATACCTCGTTCCAAAGTTTCAGGATCAAATTTCGAAACGTCGGCCAGATTGTCCATCAGCGAGTTATAGGCGTCCACGAAACTGTTTATCTGGCTGATTACTCCGTCCAGGTCCTGCTCCACTGTTATATCAACCGCCTCATCACTCGCAGCTTTAAGCTCCAGAGTAGTTCCCTTGATGGCATTTTCAATGGTGTTGGAACTGCTGCTGATTACCAGAGGATGTTCATCCGAACCCTCACCCAGAAAGACCACCGCGTCGCGTCCGACCGAGAGAGTATCGGTGGTCAGATTCGTTGTGCCGGCATCGAGATATACCATTCCCGC
>Ga0272441_10006028_pt1 | contig 20605 bp, 23 predicted proteins | sample SSMProp6N_FD_193582 | JGI IMG/M metagenome (GOLD analysis project Ga0272441, IMG submission 193582) | Marine sediment archaeal communities from Little Sippewissett salt marsh, Falmouth, MA, United States - SSM-Prop-6N | ecosystem: Environmental > Aquatic > Marine > Wetlands > Sediment ...
ACTCTTCTGACAGCTCTTCAATGAAACCGGGAAATTCGACTATAGGCGTGTCCATCCACATCCCCGGGAATCATATATGGACTTCTTAGGATTCGAATCTTTCGGTCAAAACGCAAAACTCCAGTAACTAGTTAAAACATGAGTCGGCTTGAAAAATAATTCAGGGTTAGTAAACCATGGTTCCAATTTTGCTAGGCCAGCATTATATTCATCCTTTGGTGGGGCAGATATCTTTTTCAGTTCCTTACCATGAAGTCGATACCATGCCTGTGTTCGGATTATCTCTTCGTCCTTTGAAGGTCCTGCTAGTGCAATCAGGTAATCGTAATAATTGCGGTCCCCTTTGGATATTACACCATTCCACTCATGGATAAGCCACTGCTCTAACCTGTCATCATGACCCCAAATCGCCATGAATATCACATCGTTACCCATTGGGTCCACGATATACGTATGAGAATAGTCGAATCCTAGTTTTGGTCTCTTCTTGCTCCCACGTCGTAATCGGTTGACCATATTCTTAAGGTCATTCTCTGTACCCCCTTCCAGTTTGTAGGTAGACGCTACCTTTAGTGTCCCCTTCAGTTTTTCAATACCTTTAATGAACGCTTCTTGATACTCACTTGTCCCTCTTATATTGGAACGATCCCACTGCTCAACACCGAATTCATCACCTATGATGTCGAAGGATGTAGCATACATATCATTCAGTCGGCTGACTCTCTTGTAAGCTCTGACGTAATCGGCAAATGAAGCGTTTCCGTTGTCCATCATACTTTTAACTTCAGCCGGGGTTGACGTGCTCCCAGGCATTATCGCTTGGGGTTTATTCCTACGAGGTCGATCCTTGGATATTATGACATCATTAACCAATTCGTCGAACTCTGCAACGGCTTTTTTGATTCTATTTACCTCTCGATTTATATCAGTGCTCCCATAGGGACCATGAATCTCGATCTTACCGTCATCTAACATCTGTTGGTATTCGGTTAGCTCTTTTCTCATCTCGGCTATGGTCATTTGTCATCATCTCCAAATAACTCTTGCTCTATGGCATATCGACCGGCTTCGAAACCTTTCTCCCAACCGATCTCATAACCATACTCGAAACCAACATCGTAACCGATCTTCCGGCCATCCAAATAATCCTTACTCTTCAGTTTAGGAATGATATCACCTACCGTTTCCTTCAACAATACTCTCATCCTCCCAACCCCACTCTTCCATTGGGGTCCCATCATCAAAGCGGATAATACCTTGTTCTCGTTCAAGTTGTAAATAACATCTTGCACAAACGTTAGGATCATTGATCCACTCACCATCTGGAACTGGTGGCCACTTGAACAATGAAGGGCTGTTGCATCCTTCGATCATACAGGGTGCAAAATTCTTTTTGGATTCCTCTACCATCCAATTCCATTCCTCTTCCGCCTTCTTTTCCTGTTCCTGGATTCTTTCATCACGTTCATGCACTAATTGTTCTCTTGGCCACGTTTTCCTATTCATATGTAAAGAATCAAGGAATCCTTCTACCCTTCCAATTTTAGATCCAAAAGATAGGCATTGTTTTCGGATCGCCTCGATTTCTTCATCTTGACTTGATAGTGTATTACCCTTTTCCCTCCAAGACCAAAATTTGTCAATTTTTATCTTCTTGAAGTCTTCAAAACAATCAGTATTGCACGCCCATGATCCACAATAAGGTTCCTCTGGTGGATAACTTCGATCGGACCATTCACCATTATGAAAAGTTGCATTTCCGATATGACCGTTAAGATATTCACAATACCTTGCAGAAATGGAAATCTGAGGTAGTTCCTCTATCAGGTCCAAAATGATTTGAGAGGGCCCCCGTTTTGTATCATAAATGAAATGAGCGAACCATAGGGGAGATCCTTGGATCCTATCGAAGTCCTCAATATAAAACTCACCGTTATATATTCCACAAATCTTCCCATAGTCATCATATCCAATCACATCGTTCATTAATTCCTTAGAAAAATGGACAACATCATCGAACGACCCGATGACAAACGTTTCGTTATTACAAGTATTTGCCACCTGTATCACTCTCCTGGAAACTTCCAATTCATCTTGCGGAAGTAATTCCTAATTCCATCAACGATCTTCACCATCTCCTCGCGTGTTGGTATATACACCCCATATTCATAAGGAAAATTATCCTGATCAGGACAATGTGGTGTTCTTGTGGTCACTCTTTCCCTACCTATGTCTTCAAATGGGGCTCCATGTTCGTGGTAACAATGGCAATATGGACACCAAACTTCGATGTATGTCTCTCCCCACTTGTTTTCCCGATCAGATGGTAGTGCGATCAACCATGGTATTCCAGAACACCTTGGATCCTTCTCGTCTACTATAGGCATCTTCACCCCTCCCTCCTCGCCATCCATAATCTGGATTCCAGAACTTGATGCTCAAGAAATCTTGCACGTTCACAACCATTCCGACCTCGGATCGGATTAGAGTCAGAACATTGGACACATAGGTCAACGTTCTGATTGGTGATGTCTATAGTCCGTCCACATTTCGTACACTTGTCATACTTTCTGGTCATACTGTATTCCTCCTGGAAAGTGATGCTCCGTTTTCACCCACGGAGCTGGTTGGGTTTGGTGATAAGTTAATCGAGAAGTTGCCCCATTCGGAGTACCTCTGGGGCGGGAGGCTCCCTGTATCTCCCCCAGGGATGGGTAAGCAGAGAGGTAGGGAAAGACCCCTCGATTCATCGGAATATGAGTGCCCTTCAACCATGGATATTCCTCCTTGGACCGTGATAATGAGGGAATAAGCCGGCCCTCATGCCTCTCCAACGCACCGCACACGGAGAGAGGCGAGGGAAAGCCCCCGATACCTCAAATGGGAAGTAACCCCATTGATCATCCTCTGGAGCTTGAGGGAATCTTCCCTGAGGAAAAGGGTACTTAGAGCGTCGCTCTTTGGATACATGAGACATCAATCACCCTCACTCCATTTTTGAAGAGATGAGAAAGGATTAACCGTACCAGCCGATCTTTGCGACTTTTTATGTGTAGAACTCCTCTCCTGAACTTTTACTTGAGATCCCCTTGGGATTGTCGTAGGATCCTTCTTATGATCCTCTTTTGATTCTCGCATCAAGTGTTCTTTTATACGGGGAAATCCTGCATCAATCAACGCTTTTTCAAATCTTGAGATGTCACGGTCGCTCAGTGTGGTCGTTTTCAAGTATTTCTTGTTAATCAAGGGCTCCGAAATGTATTGGGCCTCATGATAGGAACCATCGATCTTGACGTATCCAAGGTATGTCCCTGTAGCTTGGATAATCCGATCAATCCGCCTTTTCTCGAACCTTTCGGATCCAGCATATTTACGTCGATAATGCCTTACGATCACACCGATATCCTCTGGTTTCATACCTTTGACCCAATAATGATACAATATGTCCGTCACCAATCCACGATACTGCGGGTCCACTATCAGCCGGGACATCTTCATTCTATAGCCAGTTGGGGGCCGTCCCACCCGGATAAGAGATCGCCACTGATCCTTGGTGTATATGGTCATCATCTATTCCTCCTATCTGCAAGATAATTTTACCGTCTAAATAACGGATAAATAAATCCTAAACCTAGGTGTCTCGCCTCATATTTAACATTTGGCTGTCGAGAACTTTGCAAAATGGACCCATATGCAACGCCGAAGGTGAAAAGATAAATAGTAGACCTTCTAGGTGCTTCTGAGCTGTTTTTCAATAGATAAATAAGGGTCAAATTGGCATTATTTATATGTTTTTTCAACATATTCGATAAAATTGATTGGCTATGAAAAATTCTTCTATGATGGATGGATGGTAATCATTCTTCATCCCCATTCGGGATCAATGTGACTGTGTTATTCTTTTTATCGAATGTAACAATCATATGTTCAAAAACAGTCTGTCCAATCAAAATTGGATTGTCTTGATTCTTGTCCTCAGGAACATAGGCCTTTACCATGCCGATGTCAATAGCTCTCGGTCCCGTACCAATAGTCAATGACACTGTTGTCTCAAGTTGATTGAAGGCTCCACTGACTCCATGACCCACTGAACGCCCAGTATAAGTGAGTTTCAATAACGGTTCTAATTTTCGAGGAATTAAAAATGAGGAGCATCCAGAATCAAGGAGCCCTTCTAAATATACACCATTCACTTTTAATGGAATGACAGGTACAAACGGGCTTGTGCTGATATCGAAACCTGCATCCCGTTTATTAGCCTTCCTAGCACCAGCTGGATGTTTATAAGAAAATGTCAAAGGCAATTTTCTCTTCTTCTCTGCCTTCTCTCTCCTCTTCTTTGCCATGATTTGGTAAATGCATCAATAATATAAATGCTGACCCTTGAGATTCTTTGCTATCATGACCTCGCCATCTGGATACTTCTCGTATTCTTCCATCAGCTTCACTGGGTCAGGATTGGAGGCTACGATATCGTCTCCTTTCATGAGCACCCAGTCTTCTTCTCCCACATGGATTTCTACTGCCTGGGTCATTTTATCACGCTCTTCCATACATAGTATGGGTGTCATTCCACATAAAGGTTTTACCCTAATTATATGGGATACGAATAAACAGGATGTAATATTTGAAGGTTGTCATTCCTTAATACACAATCCTATTCTTTTTGATGATACTGATCCTTAACTATATGTACTAGCTCCCTTGAGTATCAAAGGAGAGAGAGACTTGAAAATTTTCCAACTATGGCTTGTAAAAGAAGATGAGTGGGCCATGCCGGACTCGATCAACTTTTCATTGTATCGTATCAATGCTGTCTGGATCAGGAATCTTATTGAGAAGCTCTTTCGCTTTTTCTGGCCCCTTGGCCCATATTCTCCGTCTCTGACCAGATTCTGGCTTTTTAATAGTGTTCTGGACATATTCACGAAGTTCTTTGATCTGCTTCTTCATTTCTGCAATCTCACTCTCAACTTCAGTATCTGGATGAACGAGCATCTCCTCATAATCGACTTCCATGGAGAGTGAACATTGTTGACAGAATGTTGCACCGGCATATACGAGTGATTTACATCTCGGACATTCTTTTGGAGTAAGATCGGGGAGTTGCTTGTTGTCATCCTCCTCGATCCCATGGATTGCTAAAATTTCTCGATCGGTATCACGGCCGCTCATGTGAACATAAACCTGTGCCTGTGTTGAGCTCTGGGTCCACCCCATTACATTCTTGAGGGTTTGCTCCTTGATTCTACTGGCCAAGAAGGTTGCCCGGCCATGCCTGAACGAATGGGGGTTGATGGGTTTCTTTACTCCAGCTTTCTCTGCAATCTCCCGAAGTCTCTTCCGGATCCCAGGATAATTGAGTGGGGACCCATAACGATTGTTCCCTATCTTTGTCCATAATGTAGCTTCCATGTTCTCACGATCAGGATGGTTGGTAAGCCATGCATTAATCAGTGGCACAGATTCTAGTAATAGAAAAGGTCTGGGACCTGTCTTCCCTACCAATGTGACTTTCATTCCCCTGGGATGGTCTATAATTGCGCCTAGCGTGAGATCGATGATCTCCCCTATCCTGGCACCAGTTTCCCAGAGAAGGCCTATAAGGGCCTTATCTCGTGAGTTATCACACGCCTCGATCATTTTCTGGATGTCCGCCTCATCCAACACTTGTCCATCATTAGGTAGTTGCCGGTCACTCTTTGCGATCCGAGCTTTAAGATGTCTGACGCATTCGGGATAATCATCTCCACCATTCATCCATTTCATGAAAGTTTTAAACAGGGCCTTATAATCCTTCTTTGTGCTAGGTTTCCAATCAGGATTATCAGTGATCCAAGTTGCCAGGTCAGACACTTTCTCAACTGTAGTATCCGGAAAGTCGAAGTCAATGTGGGCACCGATCACACAAAGGATGGTAAGATACTTGTTTCGACGAGCCTTTGTCCTATCTTCCATCGCTAGATATTTGTCATGGTTCAGTATGAGATCCTTGTTCACTTTACTGATCTCTTTGTGGTTCCTGACCCTATTCTGGGCCGTCACGAGTGCTTTATCAAAGTCGTATGAAGGCATAGCTATCGAATATCGTCGAAGCTTCGCAGGGTATATATGTATTGCGTGTAGAACTGTTACTACAGTTAAAGTTCCCTCTGGTGGCTCCATTTTTACATTTCAAATCCCTAAATAATATATTTTTTGGACCATTCTATTCTTCATGATCCAATATACTATTATCCTGAGATCGACCAGGGTGTTCATTTCTTCTGCTTCGGATGGCAAAGAACGCCGCAGCAACACCAAGAATGACGGCAGCTAACATTGCCATCCACGCCCATGGAGGTGTATCAGAGCCATCATCTGGTGTTTCAATATTCGAGGTATTAGGGCTGGTCCCCTCGTTATACTCCTCCAGGTTCGAAATACCGTCATCATCGGGATCAAGAGAAGAATCAGAGGGATTATCTGGATTGAGTCCATAGAGAAGCTCCCATGCATCCGGCATTCCGTCCCCATCCGAATCGTTGAGGTAAATATCTTCGATCGAAGGTGATAAAGTTCGATTCTTGTAGATAGTCCTATTGTTGTACTCCACAACTGTCTGGTTCTTGTAGACAGTATTGTTGATCATTGGAGTATCCCATTTCATAGGGTCCATAGGGAAACCATCGACCGTATCGTTGTATCCGTCATTGTCCATGTCAAATGGATAATCGTCACTGTTATCCCCAATTCCATCCCTGTCGCTATCATACCACTCACTTGAGTTTTCCGGAAAAGCGTCCACACTGTTGATGTATCCGTCACCGTCCGTATCATCGTCAAGGAGATCAGCAATACCATCGCCATCCATGTCCGGTGGCACGCTCATTTCATCCAATGGGTCCGAACCTAGAATTTTCTCCAAGTCGTCAACCCATCCATCATCGTCATCGTCCTGATCTTTATTATTACCGATCCCATCACCGTCGGTATCAAGCCATTCGGTCGGATCTATCGGGAAATCATCTTCCACATCAGGAAAACCGTCATTGTCATCGTCCGTATCCGTTTCGTCGGGTGTACCGTCCTCATCCGAGTCCATCTTGACCTCGATAGTGAAATTAGTAAAATCGGTTCCACCGTTACCATCGTCTACGGACACGTTCACCCAATAGGTTCCGATGTCCAAATTCCTGGGATAACCAAGGAGCAAACCTGTATCAAGGTATATTGGATTGAGCCATGAGGCGTTTGATACCATGACCCATGTTATCTCACCTTGACCATCATCGGTTGAGTCATAATCATTGAGATATATGCTTCCGGATGCTGCCATGTTAATGTCAGAATTGGTTATTATCGGCGGTGAATTGATGACCGTCAGTGTGAAATTATAGACATTCTCCCTGGCTCCGATATCTGCAGCCTTGATAGATACTCTGTGCTCACCCCAATCCGCATTTGATGGGATTCCAGAGATTACACCCGTATCCGGATCAATAAAAAGCCATTCATTTCTGTCCATCCTGATACTCCATGTAAGTCTATTTGCGGATCCGGGCAGATAAGGCAATTTTGCATGGAAATCGAATGAATAGAGAACATCCTCCGTTGAAACGTTCCATCCGGGAAGGTCTTGTGTCTCGATCATCGGTTCATCCCAGAGAAAGAATGGGTATGATCCACCTTCAACGATTCCCCAAACGCTGTTAAAATCCCATTCAGGATCAAAGGTTGTCTTTCTAATCATGTCCGTTGTGTTCAGACCTGTTATGAAGCCTGGAGCCTCATCTTTGTTAGTCAACTGCCCGGAGGTCTGGTTGTCCCAGAAGCAGTCGTATATCTCATCCCACAGTAAAGTTCCAATGAATCCACCTACCTGAACTGATCCGCTGACATTACCAGTGCTATAGCAGTTTATCAGAACACATCCAAAATTTCCTCCGTTGAAACCACCAACGGAATATGTTCCATTGGTATGACCTGTGCTGAAACAATCAGTTATGGAACCAGTTTCGGCATCACCAACAAAACCACCAACCAATTGTCTACTACTGGCATCAGAGGTGCTGAAACATTTTGATATTTGTCCGTAGTTTACTCCTATGAAACCTCCTGTTCCTGAATCTCCATGAACTTCTCCCCTGCTGTAGCATTTCTCGATTGTACCACTGTTCCTTCCGGAAAACGCGCCTACATAATAAGCACCACTGGCGTTCGCATCAGTGTGGCAGTTTTGGATGATCCCTCCATAGTTATCACCTGCCAAAGCACCGATATCTAGATATCCCTTGAAGGAACCTGTTACGCGGCTGTTTTCGATGGTTCCCCAATTGAATCCCACCAGTCCGCCCACGTATAAATTGCCTGTGATGTTCACATCCTCGAGGCTGACATTGGAGATCCTCGAACCTTTTCCAAGGATTCCGAACAGACCTGCATTGTTCTCGGACGAACGGTTGACCGTCAGATTTGATATCATAAAACCGCATCCCTCGAAGGTTCCGTTGAAATATGCAGATCCATTTCCTACAGGCGAGAAACCCGATCCACCGTTCCATGACCTCGTTATCGAGGCATCTATGTCCTTCGAAAGAACATAATGGGCATCCGGGTCCGAGCTCATGTTCTGCAGGTCCCAAACATCCATGATATTGTAAGGATTTCCTGCACTTCCATCACCACCTCTGTAACCACATGATGCAGCTTCAACATCTTCCATTAAGACAGGATAATTGACCAACAGATTTGTGAAACCCAATCCCAAGAGAATGATAGTAAGAGAAAATGCTATTTTTCTTCTCATATGTTTCCCATCCAGAATACATCGCAGAATATCGAAAGAGACATAAGCTTTTTCATCAAATTATCTATTTTAATAATAAATGATTCAATTTTTAATTAACAAGCCTATCTCTCCTATAAAACCCTCTGGTGGCTTCTTTTATTTTACATATATTATTTGGAATTATAATAGTATTATATGAAGTTATGTGGGCGAAATATTTTTCATAATTACTATTTGGTCTTTTTTACAATGCATCATCGATGATATTAAGTCTCCTGATATGCTCTTTGATATTGAGTCCAGCAGCAAGAGCAAGGGTATTCTCCATTTGTCCACTCTGAGAGATCCTTCCCTTTAACTTTGGCATTCTTCGCAGTACTATTTCCCTCCAATCATCGTTTTCACGAATTGCTATGATAACCAGTTCGATGTCGCTTCTTTGAAGCAGCATTGCCATATCGTGGTTGTTCTTGTAATCAACCGGTAGACCAAGTTTCACTGCTGCCATGTGTTCTATCGGTGGAACCCTCACCTTTACTTCACCCCTTCCATCATGAAATGGAATCCCTTTGATCTCAAAGTCGGTCAGGCTGAATTCGAAGAAATGATGGATACTGTGTTCCGTGATCCTTGGTTCTGATATCTCTATCCTGATCTGGATCTTATCAACTTCCTCTCCGAGGGCTTCCGGGACGGTAATATTCGGTTCATACTTCTTTTGGAACTGGATCCCCCATTCCGGGTGATGATCTTCGAAACCATATCCCTCCATCTCTTCCCGAATGACCTCCATATTCTTCTCATCTGTAACTCCATCTACATCAAGTGTGTATCTATGATGGTTCTCACCAAGATGTGCCCTGACCGCCCATCCGCCGATCACGATGATCCGATCCTTGATCTTGTCAAGAATGTATAAACTCTGATCCTCTATATCGTTCTTGATATCCGTTGGAAACTGTTCAAGGTTCATGCTGATCTCACTCCATGTCTGATAGCATCAAGGTCAAGGTACAGATCAATGTTCCATTTCTTCTCATATTCACTCTCCCATCCGCTCTTACCGAATGAACTCTCCTGTTTCAGGAATGTTTTTTTCTTCTCCCCGTATGACAGTCCAAGGTATTTCTCGATGATCTCATCCGATACGATATCCTCATCGAGATCTTTCAGAATATCTAGATAGCATCCCACAACCGATGTCATTTTTGTATCAACAGATAACGAGAGGAGTCCATCAAGATCAAGTTCGCCTGTTTTCAGGATCTTGATGCAGATATCTTCAACTCCTTCCGTGGTTAGTAGTTTTTTCAGAAACAACTCCTCAAGTAATGGAACCTTATCTGTGCTCTCCAGGATCGAAACGGTCCCTTTTCCATTTTTAACAAGGAATCCCGTGTTTTTGATAGAGATGCCTTCTCCGATCCTATCAAAAAGAATCTTTTGGAGTTCATCCGGTGTCACATACTCCTCTTTGAATGGGATGGTTCCCGGATAGTAATATGTCTCACCATTTTGTTCCCGGGACAGGAGCTTCTGCAGTTCCTTGTTGATCGGATGATCATCCTTTCTTACGACAATAACAGGTTTTCTTCGCTTGAATATTGCAAGCCCAATTTCCACGAGATGAGAAATGATGTTCTTGACCGTAACAAGAGAATACCCGGTAAGGTCCTTCACATCCTCATAACGGCGTTCCGCCTCCAGAGTCTTCCAGATGGAAAGTGTACTTTCCTTCAGAATGAATTCAGGATCGATACCGTGACCTAGTGAAAGGATATGGATATCAGCGATCTTTTTTGCTTTGAAACCATCTGCCACGAGGATGAGTTCATCCTCTCTCCTCAACAGATTTTTCTCTTCCAGGTCTCTTACAGCTTCGTAGATAGTGGATGGAGCAAAGGGCAGTCTATTCAATAGATCCCTCATCGATTGAGGTTTGATCGCAATGATCGACATGACTGCAGATCTTGAGTCCATAGTAAAATTATAACATAATATCTATATTTAAAATTATGGATTTTCTTTACGATAGAATTTATTCATTGATTTAATTTTCACGGGCGAATCGCCTAAGCTACCCTGGTGGCTCCATCATATCGATTGTGATCAGCTTGTAGCTTAGATATGACACACCAGAAGGGGATTCGAACCTTGGTCCTGGAAATTCCGTGGTTCCTTTTCGCGGAATTTGCAGGCGCGCATAATTCCGAAGGAATTACTGCTGCGTCGAAACCCTCTGGTAACTTCTTTTATTTTGTGTGTATTATTTAGCATTACAATGATATTGTTTGCAATCTTGTAGATGATATTTTAACATGAATGGAATCAGTCAGAATTAATTGCGATATTCTTTTTCATAAAGGCCTTTATTTGAGTACATCTATCTGGCGTAAAGTTTGAATTTTGCTCTGGATCTCAGGACTATTTTCATTGTTCTTCAACCTTTTCTATAAGCATCTTATCACGCCATGTATCTTGAACCCAACCATCTTTAAGAACAGAAGATTGGACACCAGCAACACCATTACAACCCTTGATATCATCCATGAGTTCATTGTATCTCTTGATTGAAGGGGACCAGGCATAGCTTGAGATGAGTCCGGGGACGTTGCTCAGAGTGGTGATAACGAAAAGAGATCCGCTGAATCTATTATATAATTCATTACGGACCTTCTTCTGATCAGCTCCTTCTTCAAGGATAACGGCAAGCATTGCTGTAAGACCTGATGCGTTCCCTGGTCGCCAATCGATACTGAAGTCGATCGCTCCATCCTCCATCAATCGATCGAGACGTCGTTTCACCGTTCGGGCTGAAGCATCACATTTCTCTGCGATATCTCCGATGGGCAACCGGGCATCCTCATAGAGTGCGTGAATGATCTTGTAATCGAGCATGGTCAGCTCAGAAGGACCTTTGTAACGGGTATCCAGGACCTTCTCTCCGAACTTCACCTGAGAATCCAGAAGTACATTCGGATTCGGGATATCAACCTTTTTTCGCAGATATTCCACGAGGGAGTCCATATCCTTGATATCCCGGATGATACATTCCAGGAAGAGATGAGGTTGTCCCTCTCCTATGAACACCGAATGCACCATTTCGTTCTTCCTGAGTGCTTTCATCACATCATCAGGATCGCCCTGGGAAATACCTTCCATAAGTACCCGAACGGCACGGAGATAACCTATCGACAGTGAGGCTTTGAAACGATGTATGAGTCCCTCATCCTTCAGTATCTGAATTCGGCGATGTGTGGCCTGAATGGAAATATTCAGTCTATCCGAAAGCTCACGTATGGGGATCCGCGAGTCGGTGAAAAGCATCTGGCAAAATCGAATGTCGGTCTCGTCCATGATGGGAGAACGAATGATGATATTCTTATTTGTACGTTATCTCGTGATATTCTCTTCCATCAATGATATCAGAAATTCCGATCCATCCTTGATGTTGCCAGGGGTGACATTGCATTCCGCAAAGATCCATCCTCCTTCCTCGCTTGTCAAGCAATATCCCCTTTCGGTCAGAAAGTCTGCGATACCCATGAGATGCTTAATTCGAAGGGGATCAACCTCACAATTCTCATCCGTCAGCCGAACAAGCAGCTCCAGCGAGTAGGTTATCCTTTCGGATTCTTCGATCCTTGCAACCAGCCCTATTTTAAATCTATCACCCCTGGCAACCACAATATACCCTTCTCGATCATCCGAGGAACGGGCTTCCTCAGCAAACTTCTCGACATCGATATCCGGATTTCTTTCCATATCATTATCTCCCTGCCTACTCGAACTTTAATTTCCCGATTTCCTTCACTGCCTTGTCTGTCAGATACTGGACATCCTGTTCATTCAAACGGTACACCGATGTGTCCTGTCTGGTAGGTTTCGGATCGGACGGCAACAGATCAGCTATGTGAAGATCGATCACAGCATTGGGTTTCTTTCCGATCCTCTTGGTCAGTTCATCGGCAAGTTTGGGATTCGGACCGAGGGCTCCCCCACTTATCGAAATGAATGCATATTGCCTGAGTCGGTTTTTCAGTTCATTGAAACACACCCGTAATGGTGAGGCTGCCTGCCCCATCCATACAGGTCCAATGAAAATGACAAATCCATCCGCATCCAGATCTTTCATCGATTCATTGATCTTTGGTGTTCGATTTAAGATCATATCCATTGCGATCTTTCCATTAGATCTCTTTTTGGGTTCGGTGATCCTGATATGCTTTGCTCCAAGATTCTTGGCTATACTTTTTGCCAGACCGTCGTTGTTTCCTGTCATCGAGTATGATATCACGATTTTTTTCATTCTTGTCCCTCCTTTCCTTCACCTGTTTACAGTCATTCTCACTGCTGTCATATCGAAGATCCTTCCCATCATCTTCTTCACCGGATTCAACCGGATCGGATAGTAGTAATCAGATTCGAACCATCCTTCTTTCTTGAAATAAGAAAAATCTCGATATTCCTCATTGAGCATCAATCGAGCGCTGGTTCTGGACATCCTGAATATCATCAACTTGAACAGGGTCGGGGCCGGATATTCCTTCTTGACTAGCAAAGAATAAAAGTTCCTGCTATGCTTGTCCAGGATCGTATCGATCTTTCTCTGACCTTTTTCAGTCATGGGTTCGAGGGTTGTTAGAACTGATCCTTTCACAATATTGAAACCGAGTCTGTCCCCGACGAAGCTGAGATACTTGACAATATCCTTTCCTCCCATCATTCCCTGTGCCACAATACTCGTGAATGTCTTTCCAAAAAAAGCAGGGCGATGTGAGAAGAAGCTCAGTCTGTCAATGAACAATTTCATGAATGCTGATTCATGAAAGAAGTAGTTCGGTGTTGCAAATACTATACCATCGGATCCCTCTATCTTCTCGATAAGGATATCCCTGTCATCTTTCAATGGACATAGTTTCTCGTTTTTATCAGTGCAGATCTTACAGCCCCTGCAAGGTTTCAGGTTGTAGTCACTGAGTTGAACTATCTCATATTCAACATTACCTATCTTCTGCAAGTTCTTCATGAATTGCAGGGAAGCATTATATGTATGATTCTTTTGTGCGCTTCCGACGAAAGCGGTTACCTTGATTTTCTTTCCCTTGCTTTGGATTTTGATCACCTTGGATTGTTAGTAGGCATCTGTTGCCTCCGAAAATGGCCATGAAGATGTCTATAATAATGGCATGTTCACCATGGATTTGAAAAATGAACACCAAGATCCTCCAATATGGACGATCTTTCAAACTAGTGTTTGACGAAATGGACACAAATAGGTCTGGATTTAACTTGCCAGTCATTATCATTAACAGGTTCACAGGATTCTCATGTTATGTGTAGAAAAAATAGGAGCAGCGAATATCAATCTCGAACTTTAATGGCATCTATCAGGATTTTGATATTGGACTTATTCACATGATCGAAGGGGTTATAGAGAGCGTCCATGAGCATCTTCTCATCCTCTTCGAGGTCCTCTTTGTCTTTCATGGCCTTCTTGACCACGGTCATCATTATCTTTTCCTTGAGAGGGAGCTTATCCATGTAGAAGGCCCCCCTCATGAAGAAGAACTCGATCTGTTTGAGTTCATCCGGGGTGAAATTCTTCTCTTTCATCCTGTCTATTGATTCCTTATCACCAGTAGAGAAGCCGTTCGCAAAGACGACGATCCTTTTTCCACCGAGCTTTTTAAGGTTCTTCTTGATGAATTTGATGCCATTGATCCTCTCGGTATATATTCCAGCACCGTAGATGATCGTATCGTATTCCTTCAGGTCCTTGACCTTGACCTTGTTTGCCGGAACCGCTTTGGTTCCAAATTCCTCGGCGATCCATTTGGCATATCTCTTGGTATTCCCCGTCTTCGATGAGTAAATCACGATCGATCTCATCTTTCTCACCATGAATATCAATAATCCTTGCTCATGGTATCTGATCAACCACAACCACAGCTTTCCTCACAACATGATCCTTTGAATTGATCCAACACCTTCAATATCCCTTCCCGGAGCATCTCCTTGGGTATGTTCTCGCTTGTATCTCCTTCGTATTTGAATGTCCTGCAATTGGTATCCTCGCCCATAACTTCAGAGCAGGAACCACAATAATTATCGGACATCACCAGTTCTCCGGATACGATCTCTTCTATGTCCTGTCCGTTCAATCTGATGGTCGGTGATCTCTTCAAACCATATTTGTTCTCATCGTCCCTGGTGCTGATCCTTATCTTGTTCACGCTGAGATGATCGATGACCCTCAGTTCCGGACTCAGTTCCCCGAGTACCTCATCCAGTATCTCATCCGTGGATCGGCACCTCTCGCAGCAGGACAGGTCCAGATACAGGAAATCTATTACCAACCTTTTCATTTTCATTTCACCCCGAACGTCTTATTTTCCGGAGAGTGTTTCGATCCATGGGGTCGATCCGGAATATCAGTTCCTTCTCGAGGATGGTATCACCAGTTCGCTGTCCATGAACAGCTCCTTTGACCTCTTCAAAGCCGTGAGAACGGGCATCTCCTTTCCGCTCAGATAATTGATCAGGGCCCCTCCACCGGTTGAGACATGATCGATATCCGTGAACCTCATGTCCTTGATCACAGCCGTCGTCTCCCCTCCACCCATCACGGAATAAGCCGAAGACCCGTTGATGGCTCTGAAGATCTCAACCGTGCCATCGGAGAATTCCGGAACCTCGTACACACCCGACGGCCCGTTGGCGATGATGGTCCTTGCCTTCTGTATTATCGATGAATATTTTGCTATGGTCTCGATATCGATGTCATATATGGGCCCCTTGGCGGGAAGCTCTTCCAGAGTGATCCTCACCCTTTTCCCCTCGATGTTAAGGGCCATGTCCCCGGGATAATGTATCTTATCCCTGTGGTTCTCGAGGATACTTTCACATCTTTCGATCAGCTCATCCGCACCCTTGATCTCCTGTCGGATGAAGTTCACGTTTACGGTTCCGAGGTCGTATCCATCTGCCCACTGGAACATTGAGCCAACAACCCCGGTGGTCAGGATGGTATCGCATATGCCGTTCTCCAGCAGATGCTCGGCAACGTTGATCGAATCATCGACCTTCAGTCCCCCCAGTATGGCCACGCAGGGGCTTTCAGGATCGTCCGTGACCCTTGATAGAGCCATCAACTCTTTCTCCATAACTGGCCCCGCACAGCTGGGGAGGACCCTCGTGAAACCCACGAGGGTCGGCTGTGAACGATGCACCGCAGAGAACGCGTCATTCACGTAGATGTCGGAAACCTTCGAAAGCGACCTGACGATATGTGTCCGCTCCTGAACATCCAGTGATGTGTCGCTCAGGGCAACTTCTTCAGCATAGAACCTTGAGTTCTCAAGCAGGATAATATCCCCGACCTTCATTTCCTTGATGGCTTCCACCGCTCTTTCATGGAACAGGGATGGAATGTAGACAACATCCCTGTCGAGAACCTTTGAGAGGACCCTCGCATGCTCCTTGAGAGGGTAGTAATCCTTCTTTCCGGGTCTGCTCTGGTGAGCGAGGAGCACCAGCTTGCATGGAGGTAGCTTCTTGATAGAGGAAGCATGCTCATTTATCCTTTTCAGAGAGAGGATCTCACCGGTCTCCGGATTGATGGGTGAATTTATATCAACCCTCATAAGCACCGTCCTGCCCTCAAGGGAAAGGTCCGAGATCGTGAAGAACGGAAGCACCATGTTGACGCACCACGGCTAAATAAAGGGCATGGATATTATGTTTTCCTAGTCCAAGGCAACCTTATCAATTACAGATGGATTTTCACCGGGTCTGGAAAATGTTAATATCACAATATAGTTTATGGATACTCTACACAGGGGTCATCACATGTTTCTCAATCCTCTACTTCAAGATTTCAAGGACGATGTCAAGGAGAACACGGGCAGAAGGGGTCTTGCACTGCTCGTGGACCTTGGAATACTTGGAGTGGTGATGTTTTTGGTGAATGCAATAATGGTGTTCGCCGTCTTCCAGTCAAATCCCTTCTCGCTCTTGATCGGTCTTCTTGGCCCCGTATTATACACTTACGAGGTCTACGGCATAGAGAGCACCTCGATCTTTGTTGCCATGATGCCATTCGCACTGGTCCACCTCGCCATCTCGATCCCGTATTTCAGTATCCTCGAATCGAACGGGAGAAGGACACCGGGGAAAAAATGGCTTCACCTTGACGTTCTCAGAAGGGACGGGAAGTTCCCTGTTCCCTCCCAGGCCTTTCAGAGGAATATTCTGAAATTCGCCGCTGGCGCCCTAGGAGCTTACATTGGCGGTTTGTTGGGTTGGGGGCTCTTCATCGGCCTTGCATGCTACATCGATCTGAAGATTTCCCCTGGAAAGAAGAGGGATATCAGACAGAGACTGTCCGAGGTGAGGCTCGGAACAATGGTGTTCCTCGAGGATGATGAGCTTCCGATGGGTGAGATCTCGCTTCCTGGAGAGAAGATAGAAGAGATGAAGGCAGTGAAAAAACCGGGAGGCATACTCGGGGGCCTTAAACCAAAAAAGTCGAGAACTCCCCCAACCCTCGGGTTGAAGAATGAAGAGCCGCTCCTCGAAAAGAAGGAGAGACCGCTTCTCGGGGCCCACGAAGAAAAAGTAGAGAAGGAGACCATCGAGCTCGGCGTGGAGGAAGAGAAGCCGAAGGAAAGGAAACTCTTCTCACCTGTAGATGAAGATGAAACCGGCAGGGAGCCCGAGAAAGCAGAGGACAAACCTAAGGAGGAGAAGGTTTCCTTCTTCAAGAAGCTCTTCGGAGGTGGGGGGCAGAAGAAGGTTGAGGAAAAAGAAGAGGAAAAACCTCCTGAAGAGAAGAAGAAGGAACCGATCCCGCTTCCCCCGAGAAAGGAGATCGCCCGGGATGAGATCGTGCTGCAGTTCATGTTCGATTTCGATATCGACGAGAAAAGGGCCCGGGGCCTCTATGATATGGGTTACAGGAACAAGGCCGAGTTCAAGGATGCGATCCCGCAGGACCTGATGATGATAGACGGGATAAATCCGACAATTGCAAAGAGGATAATCAATAGAGCGGAAGCCTGATGTCTGTAACCTTCAAATAAGAAATCGTGTTATGGAAACCGGAAATCGTGGGCCGGTAGATCAGCTCGGTAGATCGCTTGCTTCGCAAGCAAGAGGCCTCGGGTTCAAATCCCGACCGGTCCACTTTGCTTTTAGTTTAGAACACATATCCTTTATATAGTCACAAATTAATATACTTTCATGTCAAAAGAATCAAAGTTAAAAATTTTTTTAAAAAACAAAGATATCAAAAGATGGTATGATAACGTTTCAAGAGGAGCTGTTACAACTGCTGATATCTATCTTCGAAGGTTGATTGCAGTTTGCGAAAGATTTCAAAAAAACCCTTCAGAATTGGCAAAAATGAAAGAAGATGAATTGTATGATCTCTTGCTAGACTTCGTTTCATCAGAAGAAAAGCGAGGAATGAAAGGGTCCTACATCGAAACTTCTATAAAAGCAGTCAAGTCGTGGTTATCCCATAACAGGATCTACATCCGAGGAAAAATTAAGATCAAGGATGCAAGAAAAGCACCAACCCTTGAAAATGAAAGAGTACCTACTCAGGATGAACTCAGAAAGATATTTTTGTCTTCCACTCCAAGAGACAGAGTATCTTGTGTTTTACTTGCTCATTCCGGATTGAGACCAGAAACCCTCGGCAATTACAAAGGAACAGACGGATTGAGGATCAAGGATTTTCCAGAGATGGAAATCATTGACGGAAAAGTCGAATTCAACAGAAAACCCACACTGATCAACGTAAAGTCCGAGCTTTCCAAGTCTGACCATAAGTACTTCTCATTTCTTTCCGAAGAGGGTTGCGAATACCTCAAGGTCTACATTGAAGAGAGAATAAGAAACGGTGAAGCAATCACCGATGAAACCGATGTGATAACTCCTAAATGGGCTGAAAAGAGATTCATCCGGACGATCAATATTGGAGATGGGATAAGGAATTCATTAAGGTCCGCTGGATTTCTGTGGAGGCCTTATGTTCTGAGGTCTTACTTTGACACGCAATTACTCCTTTCCGAGAGCAAAGGAAAGATAACCCATGCCTACAGACAATTCTTCATGGGCCATAAGGGAGACATTGAGGCAAGGTATACTACTAACAAGGGAAAATTACCACAAAACCTAATCGAGGATATGAGAGAGGCTTATGTGAGAAGCCAGATCTTTCTTCAAACCATCCATACTGACGATGAGGATGAAGAAACCGGTAAACTCAATAAGTACATCCTCAGGATAGCCGGAGTATCACAAGAGGACATTGAAAAACTCGATGCTGAAAACATGGATGCTGATGAAGTGATGGATTATCTTCAGAAAAGATTGATGAATACCATCAACGAGAATGGAAACCGGCAAAGAGTGGTCCAATTGAACGAAGTTGAAAGGTATATACAGGAAGGGTGGGAATACGTTAACACCCTTCCTGAGGACAAGGGGATCGTTCGATTACCTCTTTAACCTAGCAAGCTTCAGCCATATTTCGGCCTTTGCTAAATATTCTGCAACGGATGAGATCTCATCCTTTTCTTCCTGAATGATCTGGAGGGGATGGTCTTTCGGATAATGCTTACGAATGTAAGTTTTCATCCGTCTTATGTCGAAGACCATCCTTATCACCCTTTCAAATATCGGATCACTCAGAATCTGTATTCTCAGGTTCTTTCGGTTGTTGTTCGATGTCTTTTGAAGAATCATCCTGTTTGGTTAGTTCCTTGAGATCAAACACCATACAACTATTCTCAATGGCATCAGCCATTGCTCTCAACTCATTTGCAATTTTTTTACATGACTTTTGTTCCATATATTTACCCCCGTTATCGATTACCTAAGCGGGTAAAACCATTAAAATGGGTTCAAGTAAATAAAGACCTCACGTGAACTCTATGAGAGGCACATCAATACTATCTATTTGTTCACCTTTAAAGAGATTGAAAAAATGAGTCGGCCGGTCATTTTGACCCCTTGAATTTTATCTGAAAATATCATGACATGTAGATTCCAAATCTAGATGGAGAATGCAATGTATCACACATACTCGGATTAGGATCTTTTTCCCATTTTTTCAGACCCTTGGAGTATCATGATACACAACAAGGGGAAATTAAATAATATACTATTATATAGTATATTATTATGGTGCAGAGGGGTACGGTATTACCCGGAGGCTTTGTTGTCACTAACGAAGACGCTTACTATAGTTATCTGAACACCCTTAAACCTCATCTGAAACACAAGATCCTACTCTATCTGCTATATCGAAAGAAGGTTGTTAACTTTAAATATGTCACAAATGTGGAGATTGGAGAAAAGTTCGATGTCCATCCCAATAACGCTCACAAGGTACTAATGAAATTGGTCCGACGAGATCAGATCAGATTCAAGAAATTTGGTCGTATGTATGGATTCTATATAATATCACAGGGTGAAAGATATGCCAATTTTATTATTGATAATCCTAAAGAATATAATATTCAAAAAGAATCAGTATTAAATAACATCATTACAGAAATTATTATGCATAATATACCATATAAGGGATAATAAAATGACACTTAAATCTTATTATCAGTCGATATTTACAAAGTTCATTGTTAGGAGTCTCCCATTAAAAATAATTGTGATAGTTGCTAAAATAAATTCCATAGGGTTTCGGTTAAGCAAATAACCCCTCCTTGAGACGATGTCTGTTTACATGTGGATCCAAAGCCTGGCTGCCATATACACCTAACAACAGTTCGTAGGTCAGTTGAATGTCACAATATTCCAATACCAACG
>Ga0272441_10006032_pt1 | contig 20595 bp, 11 predicted proteins | sample SSMProp6N_FD_193582 | JGI IMG/M metagenome (GOLD analysis project Ga0272441, IMG submission 193582) | Marine sediment archaeal communities from Little Sippewissett salt marsh, Falmouth, MA, United States - SSM-Prop-6N | ecosystem: Environmental > Aquatic > Marine > Wetlands > Sediment ...
TGGTGCGAGATATAGATCACCAGGTCCCTTCCGCCTTGAGTTGCCTGATGCTCGCGAACAGCTTGCCCGTCTCGCCGGCCGTCAGGGAGGACGTCGGCTCGTCCAGGATCAGGACCCGCGGCTTCCTGGAGATCGCTTTCAGGATCTCGACGACTTGGCGGAAGGCGACAGGAAGGTCCTGCACCCGTGCGGAGGGGTCCAGGCGCAGGTCGAAGCGTTTGAGGGCTTCGGCCGTCCGTTCGCGCAAGAGCCCACGGTCGATCAGGTCGGGCCATCTCCACCGCACAGGCTGGCGATGGGCAAAGATGTTCTCGGCGATCGAGAGATTGGGCGCGAGGCTCAGTTCCTGGAACACCACGCAGACGCCCGCGTCGGCGGCGGCGTGCGGGTTGGCGGGGGCGAACGGGCGCCCGTCGAGGAGAACCTTGCCTGTCTCCGGCGCGAAGACGCCGCCCAGCACGTGTATCAGCGTGCTCTTGCCCGCCCCGTTCTCACCCACCAGCGCATGGACCTCGCCTTTTCGCAGCTCGAAGTCCACGCGGTCCAGCGCGCGGACGCCGGGGAACGTCTTGACGACGCCGCGTACCTCGAGAACGGCCTGGCGGTCAGGGCGGGTTGGCACGGACCTACTTCCTGATGAAGTACTCGCAATTGCTCTTGTCGATGAGGATCACCCCGGTATCGACATACGAGGGGATGCCCTTGACGCCCGCGGCGGCGTTATCGGAAGAGATCGGGATGTTCAGGTTCACCAGGTCGTGCATCATGCGGACGGCATGGAACGGCATCAGCGCGGTCTGCTGGGCGACGGTGGCGCTGATGACGTCGTCTTTGATCAACTGCAGGACCTCGTTGCCCCGGTCCATGGAGACGATCTTGACCTTGCCCACCAGCCCCGCCTCACGGACGGCGGTCGCCGCCCCCGTCCCCCCGGCCGCCTCCACGCAGCCCAGACCCGCCAGGTCCGGGTGCCGCTGCAGCACGGTTGCGGCCACCTGGGCGGCCACCACGGGATTGGACTGCGTGTCGACAACCTGAACGAGTCGGATGTCCCTGTACTGGCCCAGCGCGGCCTTGTATCCGCGGATGCGCTCCTCGAGGTTCGACTGCCCGGGCTTGGTCAACAGCGAGACCTTGCCCTTGCCGCCGACCAGCTCGGCCAGCTTTATCCCCCCCGTATATCCCGCCTTCACGTTGCCCGTTCCCACGAACGCCAGGCGGTTCGATTGCGGAAGGTCCGCGTCGACAGTGACCACCGGTATGCCCGCCGCGATCGCCTTGTTGATCGACGGCTCCAGGGCCGGCTCGAACCCGACCACCACGATGCCCATCAGGTTCTCCTTGGCCAACGTCAGCTCGAACGCGGAGATCATCGCGGGCATGTCGTACTCGGCCGGGCCGACGTACTCGGTCCGGACCCCCAGCACGTCCCCCGCCATCCGCATGCCCAGCTTGTGGTCGTGGAAGTAGTCGAGGTTGCCGACGGCCGAGACCTCCACGTAGAGCTGGTCGGACTTCCTCGTCGGAGGCTTGACCTTCAGCCGAAACGGCGGCCGCTGCCGCAGCCGGACCTGCCCGGCAGAGACCTCCTCGCTCCCGAAGCCGGGGTCCTCCGTCTCCCCGCGCCGCCTGGCGATGGTGGTGGCCACCATCGCGGCCGCCAACAGGACCAGCGGGATCAGCAGCTTCTTCATCGTCGCACCTTCCCGGGGGGGTTCGAGCCCGGCGTTTCGGCCCGAAGCGGGCCTATTCGCCGCTGTCACGGACGGCCCTCAGCATGGCCTCGATGTTCTCGATCGGGGTATTGGCCTGGATGTTGTGTATCGTGTTGAACACGAATCCCCCGCCCGCGCCCAGAATATCGATCCGCCGCCGGACCTCGTCGTACACCTCCCGCGGCGAGCCGAACGGGAACGTCTTCTGCGTGTCCACCCCTCCGCCCCAGAAGACCAGGTCCCTGCCGAATTCGTTCTTGAGCCCCTGCGGGTCCATGCCGGGGCACGAGCACTGCACGGGATTGAGGATGTCGAACCCCGCGTCGATGAACTCCGGAATGAGCTGCGCCACTGCACCGCAGGAGTGGATGAAGACCTTCCAGTTCGAGTGCCGGTGGATGAAATCGTTCACGGTCCTGTGCAGCGGCTTGAACAGCTCGCGGTAGGAGTCGACGGACAGGAAGAGCCCGCTTTGCGTTCCAAAGTCGGTGCCGGTCGTGAACGCAGCCTGAACGTCGTCGCCCAATACGGCGATGAGGCGCTCGATATTGCCCAGGGCGATCTCGCATTGGCGTTCGAAGACCTCCCGGACGTAGTCCCGCCGAAGGACCGTCGAGACGTACCATTCCTCCACGTCGCGGATGCCCTTGGGGTGCTTCAGCCACATCGCCGGTACCAGCGCGATATCGCCGAACCCGCTGCCGGGCACGCTGAGGATCGCGCCCTTTTCCGCGTCGGCGGCCCGCCGGGCGGCGGAGGCCAAGTGCTGAAGGTCGTCGTCGCCAAGCGGCCCGAACTCCTCGAGATTGTCGGCCGGGTCGAGCTTCGCATCGTCGAGCGGCTCCTGCCGGCACAGGGCGTCGAAGTAGAATCCGTCCCGGGGCATGTGCCCGCTGGGCGGGACCGACGTGTCGCCTTCGGGATGGATGTACCAGCCGCCGCCCGGCGCTTCGGTCACGTTGAACTGCCCCGGCACGAGGACCTCCGTGCCGTCGAACAGCGTAAACGGCTTCCAGTCCTCGTTGGCGAAGCCGAACATCGTCTTCGGCGCCATCACGCCCACGACGTCGACGCCCATCGCCGCGGCCAACTCGTCGTCGACCTCACCAAGCATCTGATACGGTTCGACGATCTTCACGCGGAAACCGTCCCCCCCCACCAGCACCTTGCGCAGCTTCGAGACCACGGAGGCGTGAATGCCCGTCACGTGGGTCGCGCCGAAGTCCACGCAAGTCCTGTCCGGCCGCTCGTGGCGGAGCGTCGTGACGAACCTGTCTCTCGATGTCATGCTCATGCGTTCCTCCCGTCACCTGAACACGAAGCGCGGATCGAGCACTACTCGCCATGGGCAAGCAGCTTGGTCAGGAGGCCGGCATCCAACGCCATCTTCGGAGCAAACGCCGCCGAGTCAAGGTACTGCAGCAGGCTGTGCAGCAGTTGGCGAGCTTCCGGTCGATCCTGTTGGCCAAGCAAGTCGATCGCGCAAACCAGGAGCTTGCCTCGGCCGACCCTCGCCTCGAAGATCAGGCCGAGCTTGTGGTTTCGTTCGAAATTGTCGATCGCCTGGACGAGGGGACGACAGCCGGCCGGCGTGTCGTCCAGGACAATCGGCCGGGAGTTCTTCACTAGGTGCCACCACTGCCAGTTGCTGTGGAACTCCGTCGGGAACGCAGCCAGGGCGGGCGCGTTCGGGTCACAGAGAAAGCCCAGCGTGCCGGGCGCCACTTCGATCTTGCGGCGCTCGGCGGCGCGGCGGAACATGGGGAAGCACCAGAAGTCGGTCTGAAACGAGCCTTTGATGCTGCGCGGCAGTTGATCCAGCTTCGGGAACAGCAGGACCTTCCCGCCGGCGGCAAGCTGCTTGCGGGTCTCAGAGGCCTCGATGCTCCGTGCGACCAACACGCCCTTCGGCACGCGGGTGTCCACCTTCGGGGGATACACCCAGACCGGATAGTCGTTGCGATACCGTGTCCCCCGGACGGCCAGCGTGACCGTCAGCTTCTGCGGCGCGGCGATGTCGGCCAACGGCAGCGAGAACATGTCGACCTCGAAGACCTTGCCCTGCTCGATGGTGACCGGCTCGAAGACCCCCTTGCCGGCCGTGCCGCCCTTGCTGTCGGTCACCGTCCAAGTGACCCGCGCGTCGGGTAGGTCGGCCGGGCCGTAATGGGCGACCTGAACGCGGCCGATGAACGTCTCGTCCGTCGTCCAGGTGTATTTCTTCATGCGCAGCAGCGGAACTGTCTCGCAGCAGAACTGCCGCCAGGCCTCAGGCGTAATGAGTCCCTTCGACTCCATGAACACGTTGAGCATGCCGACCAATGCCGTTCCCTGACCGGGGAAATCCTGCAGGTCGAGCAAATGGAACCCGCCGAGACCCGGCGTTCGCAGGCACGCCTCGATGTCTTCGCGATGACAGATCACCGACAAGGCGCCCGAAGCGCGCACGAAGTCGTGCGCCTGGTCCAGCATGCCCGCCTCGCGGAGCCGCTCGCGGAAGATCTCCAGGTTCCGCGCCCGTGTCACGCCGGTGTACTTCGGAATCTCGCGGAAGTCGGGAGAGACCTGGAACTCACCGTTTTCGTGACTGACCACCGGCACGGGAACGCCGGCGATGGACTCACTGAAATCGACCATCGTCGAGGGCGACCGGTGCTCGATGTGCGGGTTGGGATAGTCGCCCTGGAAGAACGCGCCGCGCACCGGCAGCGTCTTGGCGGTCTTGCACGTGACCCAGAAGTCGTCGCCCTCGGCCAGGCTGGGATTCCAGTGGACGTTGTTCGAGCCCTGGGCGTAGAGACGGCGCGGGTCGATCTGCTTGAAATGGGCGACCAGATCGTACATAGCCTGCCTGCGGCCCAACTCGTTGCCGAGGGTGTACATCACGAATGAGGGGTGGTTCCCGAAGTGCTTGAAGATCAGCTCGCTCTCGCGTTTCGCGTATTCGTAGAGCGACACCTCGGTCTCGGTGCTTTCCACTTCGAGCCGGTCGATGTTGTGATAGGCCGCCTCCTCGCTTTCCGGGGCATTGAATCCGCTGCGTTTGTTGGGGAACTCCGGCTGCAGGTACATGCCCAACTCGTCGGCGGCCTCGAACGCGGCACGCGGCGGGCACCACGAATGAAAACGGTAGTGGTTGATCCCGTACGACTTGGAGATGGACAAGACGCGCAGCCAACCGGCCTTGTCCATGGGCGGGTAACCCGTCAGCGGGAAAAAGCAGCAATCCAGTTTGCCGCGCAGGAAGACCGGCCGGCCGTTGATGAGAAACTGGTTCCGCCTCCTCGTGAACTCCCGCATGCCGAAGCTGACGGGCCGCCGGTGATGGTGCGGCCGGCCCCCTGCCGTTGTCTTGAGATCAAGAGTCAAGCGGAGCATGGCCGGCTGGAACTCATCCCACAGCGGCACATCGTCGCCCGGTCGATAGGTGAACTCGACGACGTTCTCTCGCTCGGGGGCCTCAACCTCGACCACGTGCGGCTTGAGCGTTGCCGGCTTGGCGACATTGTAGCTCCGGCACGCAACGGCAATCTGTCCCGAGGCCGGCTCCCCCGTGGTATTCCCGACCACCACTCGAACGCGTGCCTCCTTCTTCGCGGCGTCCGGATAGACCTGCGCTTCATCGATCCAGACCCGGTCCGTGGCGCGGAGCTCCATCTTGCCGATGATGCCGTTCCAGTTGGTCTGCGTCCGTTCATCCACCGCGTGGGACGGGCCGACCGGCGGCAGCCGGGCGTTATCGACCAACACGGTGATCGTATGCTCGCCCGGCGCCATCGCAGCGGTCACATCGAACCCTTGAGGGGCGCTGAGCGTGTCCTCCCAGCCGCAAAACGTCTCGTCGGCCCAGACCCGGACATGCTTGGACCGCTCCAGGAGCAGCGTGATGCGCTTGCCCTTCCAGGCGGCGGGAATCGTCACGCGGCGTTGATACCAGGCCGGCCCTTTCCAATACCACACCCGGGAGAGCCGGTCGATGCACCGCTCGTCCTTCTTGATGCCCTTGTGGTTCTCGTCGGTGGTCCCGGGCAGCTCGACGGCGTCGTCAAGCTCTCGGGTGAACCACTTCTCCGAGACCCCGACGTTCTCGGCGTCGAGCCGGAATCTCCACGTTCCAGCCAGCGGGATCGCTCTCTCGCCCGCCTTGGCCGGACGCCCGTCGACGGGACCATCCGCGAGCGCGGTCACCGTTAAAACGAACACACTGAGCGACGTGAGGAGTAATGCCATCCACGACCCGTTCATCTCGCCAACCATGTCTTCTCCGGCCCTTTGTATGTGCGATGGCCCGGCCAACTCGCCAACGGTCATCATTGCCCTGAACGGAAATCACTCGCACGCAACGTGCGAGATTCGCCCCTGGCCAACGCGAACGTGCCCGTGTGTTTCCCGCAGCGAACTCGGACCTTGCCCGGCGTGTTCAAGACGCCGCGGAGTACGGCCTCGGCCAATTCTCCGTCTTGCCACCTCAGGTCCAGCTCGTAGCCGCCGCGTGCGCGGAGGCCCTGCGCCGAGCCGGTCGCCCAGGCCTCCGGTAGGGCCGGAAGCAAGTGGACGTACCCCATGTGCGACTGCACGAGCATCTCGTTCACCCCCGCAGGATAGCCGAAGTTGGCGTCGATCTGGAACGGCGGATGGACGGCCCAGAGGTTGCCGTGGATCTTGCCCGCGATCAGGCCCGAGAGCAACGTGTACGCGCGGTCCCCCTCGAACAGCCGGGCATAAACACAGGTCTTCCATGCCCGGCTCCAGCCCGGCCCACCGTCACCCCGGGCGACCAGGCTGACCTTCGCCGCCTCGGCGAGCTTCGCCGTGGTCGTCGGGTGAATCTGTCGGCCGGGATAGACCGCGATCATGTGGTTGATGTGTCGATGCGTGTCCTTGGGGTCGTCGAGGTCCTCCATCCACTCCTGGAGTTGGCCCCACTTGCCGACCTTCGGCCCGAGCAGCTTGGCCCGCTTAGCCTTCAACTGCTCACGATACGCGGCGTCCACGCCGAGGACGTCGCTCGCCTCGATCACACTGGTGAACAGGTCCCAGCAGAGCTGCTGGTCGTACGACACGCCGTCGGCCTCCTCCGGACCGTGCTCGGGAGACCGCCCGTCCGGCGCGACCAGCGTGCCGTCGGGAAGCACCTTGAGATGATCGACCCAGAACTCGCTGATCTCTTTCATGACCGGGTAGGCGTACTGCTCCAGATACTCCCTGTCCTGCGTGAAGGTGTAGTGGTCCCAGAGGTTCTGGCACAGCCAGGCCGAGTCGCCCTTCTGGAAGTGCCACGTCGAGCCGCCGAACACCCCGTTCTCCGAACGCATCAGCCAGCCCCGCTTGACCTTCAACACCTTGCGGGTCTCCTCCTTGCGCACCTCGCGGATCGAGTGGATCCACTCGGCCGCCGGGACAAAGCACTCGGCCAGATTCGACGCCGACGTGAACCAGTAGTTCATCTGCAGGTTGATGTCCGTGTGGTAATCGCACCGCCACGCCGGCCTCTTGCCGAACAGCCAGAGCCCCTGGAGATTGGCCGGCAAGGCCCCCTCGCCGGGACGCGAGCAACTGATCATCAGGTACCGCGCGTATTGGTACAGCAGGGCCTCGAGGTCGCGGTCCACGGCCGGGCCGGCCTTCTTCCGGAACTGCTCGGAGTAGGTTGTCACTCGCTCGGCCGTGGGAAGTGCCTTCGCGGCCGCCGGCGTCTCGCCGAGGTCGATCGACAGCCGCCCGTAAAGGCCCTGGTAATCGGCGACGTGTTCGGCGAGCAACTCCGCGTAGGGGCGTTTGGCGGCCGCGGCAATCTGGGCGCTGACGCGCTCGTGCGGATGCGGGCCTCGCCAGCCCTTGTCCCGCCGGTTGAGGTAGTTGGTGTCGGCGGCCAGCAGGAGCGTCACGCTGTCGCACTTCTCGAAGACCACGCCGTCGTCGACCGTCTTGACCGTGCCTCCCTCGTGCAAGACGCGAACCTGCGCCTCCAGATCGAGGTCGATGTTCTTGTCGGAGGCGTACTCCCTGCTGCCCAGAAGCCGCTTCGGTTGCGCGAGGTGCACTTGCCACCACCAGAACTTGCTGGTATCCCCGGCCATGGTGAGGGTTTCGTTCTCGGCGACAATCGGGAGCTCGTGCACGTTGCCCATGGACACCTTGCCGCGGAGCGCCCCGGTCTTGTCGGCCGAGAATCGGAAGACCAGCACCTGCGCGGGATGGCTGGCGAAGTACTCGCGTTTGTAGCTCACGCCTCCGGATTCGTACGTGATCGTCTGCACGGCCCGGCTGATGTCCAGCTCCCGGCGGTAGCCGCTGTATTCGCCGTGCGGCATCTCGACGTAGACGTCGCCGAAGGGTTGGTAGCCGCCGGTGCAGTCTTCGTTGCCGACCCAGAGGGAGTCTTCATTGAACTGAATTCGCTCCCTGCGCGGGTCCCCGAACACCGTGCAGCCCAGCCGGCCGTTCCCGAGGGGGTACACCGACCGCTCCCAGTGCCTCGAGCTGTAGCGCGGGCTCTTGGCGACCTCGTCGCTGAAGACCAGCGGTATATCCGTCCACAGCACGCGCTTCCTCGGGCTCGCGTGCCGCTTCCCCCCGCCCGGGGCGCGCATCTGCCCCGGGTTCGGCTGGGCCGCGGCACCATGGGAGAACCCGACCCACGCCGCACAGGTGCAGATCGTCACGATTGTGATTCCCTTCTTCCTTCTCATGGTAGCCCTTTCCACTTCGCCGTGTGAACCTACGCGAGTGGCCACCTTCCTGGTACTTCTTGAGCGTGTTGGCCCTGTGCCTCTATCACCCGCAAGGGCCGCCCCTCCTTTACACCCGGCCGCGGCACAACGCCCCAGCCGTCCGTAGCCGATCGTGCCGGCAGCGGGTGAGGCGCTGCGTCGGACAAAGGAACTGCGGGCAGACAGGACGAGTCCGCGCTACGCGACGGCCTGCCGCGAAGCGCGTCAGTTGAGCCGGGAAGTCGCAGCCGTGAGCTCTCTCATATCCAACACCGCAGGTGAAGCCGTGCTGGCCTCGATCTCGGCCATGCTCTTGTCGAGGAGCTTCACCCTGTCGCTCTGCTCCTTCCTGCGTTCGGTCCGGACGAGGTCCCGGCGCATGGCCCGCAACTGCGGCAGGACTTCCTTCGCGTGGGTGCCGTAGCGGCCGAGGTACTCCAGGCACTTCGGCATGCGCTTGCCCGCACCCCATCGGTCCAACTCCATCACCGAGATGCAGAGGCCCATGCCCTCACGAATGTGCAGCCTCGATACCAGGTCGAGACCCGCCAGTCGGATGCCGTCGCCGAACATCTCATTGCTCGGAGCAAGGTCCCGAATCGCCTTGAGGATAGCAGGCATCAGCGCGACCAGGTCACGGTCGGTCAACCGGCCATAGACGCGCGCGAGCGATCCACGCGCGGCGCCATCGTCGTTTTCCAACACGGACCGAACGGCCGGATAGAGGAGCTTGCGGTCCACGCCCTCCAGCGAATCTGCCAGGATGCTCCTCGGACCGCGCGACCCGGGATAGCGTGAGAACAGCGCCGCGCACGCGGCACGTTGGGCCATTCGCCTCGGGTCGGCCGGACTGGTCCCCCCCGCCAGGAGCAGCAGGTCGGATACGCTGGCCTTGCGCGCCTCCGACCCCAGGGCCGTCAGTGTCTGGCACGCCAGGCTCTGTATCCACGGGTCCGGGTCCTTCAGCAGGGCCCGCAACTGCGGCGCGGCCGCATCGGCCCGCGGCCCCAGGCAGGCGAGCGCTTCGCACGCCCCGTATCGGGCGTCGCGGTCGGCGCTCGCCAGCATCTTCCGCAGCGTTGGCACGAAGTCTCCCTCGCGGTTGCCCAGCGCCTGGGCCGAACGCTTGCGCACCGCGGGCGACCAACTCGACAGGCCGCCCAGCAATTGCTCCGCCGTACGCCTTTCGTAGCCGTTGCCTCTTCTGGCGGCGAAGTAATCGCGTCCCGCGGCGACGACCTCCGCCACCTCGGCGCGGCTCAGGACCGGAACCGAGCAGGGCTTCCTGCCCGTCACGCAGAGGCTCTTCAGGGGCAGCGCATAGGTCAGCAGGTACGCGCCCGTGCAGTCCCACCTCGTGTACTTCCCGTGCTCCTCCTCGCCGACCGGCGAGCCCTGGTATGCAAAACGGCCGTCCCAACCCCGGGCGAGATCATAGTACCACGCCTGCTCCTTCATATACGCGCCCGTCGCCAGCGGACCACACCGGGCCACCCCGGGCAGCGCCCAGAGCACGTTGAAGAAATTGCCCGTGTGCCCGCGCTCACGCTCGTCGTATGCCGCCGTGGACATCCTCGCGTAGAAGGCCGCCGCTTCGCGATCGCCCAACAAGTCAAACAGCACAGCCGCGGCGGAGCATTTTCCGTTGTCCTCGTGCCCGGGCCAGGGCCTGTGATCCCCGTAGGGAATCGCACCCTTGTTGACATACCAGCGCAGGAAGCCGCTCGCCTTGGTGATCGCCCGATCCACGCCGGCATTCCTGACCCCGGCCTCGCGCGCCACCACGAGCGCCATCGCCAGCACGATCCCGGGCTGGTTCATGCAACCATAGCCGTTGCAGTTCCCGCTCGGCCGGGCGAACCGGTGTCCCCACGTGCCCACCGCGCTCTGCCCCGCGGCGATCTCGCCTGCCAGGCGGCGCAGCCCTGCCCTCACCGACGGGTCACGCGTCGCCACGGCGTACTCCGCCAGAAACAGCGTCGCGTACCCATAGTGCCACGATTGGAAGCCGCCCGTCTCGAACGCGGCCACCTTCCGGGCGTACTCGGCCAGCAGCGGTCGATACTCCGTGCGCCCCGAGGCAAGCAGCGCCAGGGCGTTCAGGTCGTTCGGGATGCTGACGCGATCCAGCTTGCCCCTCGCGATGGCCCGGCATCCCAGCTCGAAAACCCGCTTCGACTTCGGGCAATCGTACGGGGCCGTCTCGCTGTACGTCCCCATCACCGCCAGTTTCAACGCCACGTCTTGCCGCTGCCCCTCTCGCCAGCGACTCAGCCGAAGGACGCCACCGGCACCGTCCTGCTCGGCCGTCATGATGGCGCGGGCGAACTGGATCCGGGCGTCGTCGTCGAAGGGCCGACCGCCCACACCCAGAATGACGTCGCCCTCCCGCAGAACGCCGTCGGAGGGCGAGCCCTTCGCTACCGCGGTCACGAGAATCTGGCGCGCGTCGCTTGTTTGGCCTTTCCAGCCGTAGACCCAGCCTCGCGCCCCGGTCGGCCCCAGCGTCCAGTCGTGGCTCTCGCCCCGCTTCCCTCCCCGGGTGAAATTGGGGACGGGCGGCCTGTCCACAACACGAGCAGCCCAGTTCGCGTCCGCCCACGCAAGCAGAAGACCGGCCACCACGATCGCCGTACGCGCACTCAGCCTGTCATGCTTCACTGTCTCTCCTCGTCCTTTCACCATCGCCTAGACTGCCTGCACACCAGAAGTCCCGCCGTGCAATCCGAGCCCGACGCGCAACAGCCCGCGCGGCGGACCCCGCACGTACCATTCTCATTACGGCCGACTCCGCCAAAGCCTGACCCCACGCATTGACGAAGGTCTGCGTCTCCGTCCTCCGTTCGGGCTCGGCGCGACCGTCCCGGATCAGGGCGCAGCAGCAGCCTTCCGAAGCTTGCCGATCTCCGCCAATGCCTTGACGCTCGATTCGATGATCTTGCCGTCCCGGTCGGGGCCGACGTTCAGCAGGAAGTTGGAGTTCCTGCGGTGCGCCTTGGCCATGTTGGCCAGGACGCCCTTCGCGCTGCCCGAACGGAAGCCCGTATTCCAGAACCACTTCTGCTCGAGCTTCCAGCACGTCTCGCCCGGGGCGGTGTTGGTCTCGGGGAAGTGCCGCAGTTCTTTGACCGCAATGTCGGCGTACGGCGTTCCTTTCTTGCCCCAACTCCACCAGTTGGAGCTGGCGATCACGTTGGGGCGCACGCCTCGGATGACAGGAGGGAGTTGCTCCGCCGGCATAATCTGCGGGTCCAGCGCGTCGTTCCAGATGTAGAACACGTCCGGGTACTTCTCGAGGAGCTCTGCAATCTGCTTCTTCTGGAACTCGATCTGCTCTGTCAAGGAGTGCTTCGCCGGATCGCGCTCTGGCGGCAGGACCTTGAACTTCCCGTTGTTCTTGCCTTGGTCGAACCCCGGGTGACGCCAGCAATAGTACAGCCCGACCTTCAGCCCGCGGCTCGTGAACGACTTGACAAACTGCGCGACGACGTCCTTCTTGTACGGGCAATCGGGGTGCATGACGTCATACGTCGTGTACTTGCTGTCCCACAGACAGAAGCCCCCGACGTGCTTTGCCGTCAACACGCCGTACTTCATTCCCGCCGAGACCGCAGCGTCCGCCCAGGCGTCCGTGTCGATCGTCTCGACCCCGGGCTTGAAGTCGGCCGGGCTGGGGTATCCCTCGACCCATTGGACGCCCTTGTACGTGGCCATGTTGTAGTGGATGAACATGCCGAGCTCCAGCGCCCGGAAGTCCGCCACCATCCGCTTGACCGTGTCGGTGACGGAGGGCGGCTCCCGCTTCGGGTCGGCGGTGCGCTTCTCTGCCGCCGATGCGCCGGCCACGCGCAATGCCGTTGCGACCAGTAGAAAGGCCGCCGTGAGTAATGCTGTTGTTTTCATGTCGTTGCCTTCCCGGATTCTGCCAGGCGTGTCTTCGTGCTCGGATACGCCTTGGGACTCAGGCTTACTCGAGCGTGGGCTGGGCGATCTCGCCACGGAGTTGGGCCTTGCCGCCCTCCGCCTCGTAGACGCCGTAGAACAGGGAGCAGGAGTCCAGCCAGACCGTGATGCGGCGCAGGTCCTCGCCGCTCAGCTTCACGTCGTGATGGCCTTTCTTGAGCATCTGGTAGAGCCTCGATGCCCTCGCCCCGAACTTGCCCGGCGTGGTGCGGTAGAACGTCCCGTCGTTCCACCCGCCGCCGTAGTCGTAGAACCCGTACTTTGGGGCCAGGCTATGGTACGACGCGTAGTACGACGTCCGCGGGTTCATGTAGCTGCGCTTGGAGGACTGCACCACCTCGGCGTCGAGTCGCGGGGCCTTGTCGGGGTTCTTTCTATGGCAGGCCACGCAGTTGCGTTCCAGCACCGGCTGGACCAGCCGCGGATAGCTGAACGGGTTGGTGCCGTCGGCCTCCGGCGTCAACTGCGAGGGGGGCCTGCGCAGGGCGAGGGGCATGCTGTTGGGCGTCGGAAACGGGGTATGCCTGGGCGGCTCGTGGCAGCCTTGACAAGTCGCCCTCTCCCCCGCCTGGAAGTGCGTGCCGCTGCGCATGGAGACCACCGCCAGACCATTCTCGTCCAAGGCCTGGAAGTACAGCTCCTTCTGGGCCGGCACGACGAAATGGGCGCTGCCGTCTTCCTCCACCGGCACGGTGCCCAGGACCGCGCGGGCCAGGTTGATCGAGTCATTCGCCTGGGGAATCTGCGCCCCCGTGGCGTGTGGGACCTTCGCCGAAGCGATCGACAGCGGGAAGATCTTGTAGACGCGCAGGGCCTTGATCTTCGTATGGGCCGGCCATTCCAACTGGCTGTTGTACACGTTCAACACCGCTACCGTCGCCTCGACGGACCGTCTGGCCTCGGGGCGGCCGAACGCGTCCAGCAGAACCGGCGGCGAAGGCCGAGCCCGCAACGGCATCGGGTTGTGGCAGGCGATTTCCTTGTCCCGGTAGATCAGCTCCTGGTTGCCGAACCGGTCCAGCAGGTAGATTGCGTGGGCGCCTCCGAGCTGCCTTACCTCGTACGGCGAATACACGCACAGAAAGTAGTCCTCGCTGAGAGGCCAAGCCTGCCCATAGCTGAGCAGCCGGTTGCTGGCCTGGCTCTCGGGGAACTCCGACCGCGGGGTCAAGCGACGGACCGGGCCCCAACCGTCGTCGTCTTTCTTGTAGGGATCGATCACGATCAAGGAACCAAAGGACTGGTTGTGATGCGGCGCGGCCGTGGCGACGTACAGGTGCGACTCGGGCACCGCGCGGACGTCCTGCTCCATGTCCGGCCTGTTTTTGCGAATCGCGTAGTTCCCGTGGACGGGTCGCGGGTCACGCCCGTCCGGCGTGGTCACCCAGGGCATGTGGGCGACCTGACCGTGACGGTCGATGTAATCCCACCGCGTCCAGACGATCCTGCCGGCGTTGTTGACGCTGGGATGCCACTCGTTCGTCTCGTGCCAACTGAGACAACGGATGTCCGAGCCGTCGTCGGCCATGTCAAAGAGGGTGTACGTGGGACAGACCCGCCCGCACCGCAGGTAGCCGCCGCGTCGCTCGCTGATGAAGGCGATCCGACCGCTGGGCATGTACAGCGGGTCAAAATCGTTGAAGCTCCCGTCGGTGAGCATCCGCAGGTTCGTCCCGTCGATGTTGGCCGTGAAGATGTGGTAGCTCCACCCCGGGTCCCAGTGGCCCTTGTCGTGCTCGAGGTGGTGCCGGTGGTCCTTACTGCCGGTGCATTCGACCCAGGCAAAGGCCACGCGCTTGCCGTCGAATGACAGCTCGGGCGAGAGGAACGAGCCGCCCGTCAGCTTCCGCCCCTTGAGCCGACCGTTCTGCACGACGGAATCACGAAGCACGTCCGTGACGGTGGGGTTGTCGCTGAACGGGTCGTTCAGCACGCAGATGCCCCCGCCGGGCCGCTGCCGAATACCGTAGTACTGGTCGCACATGTGCCGGTAGGCCGCCAGGTGGCGCTTGAGGAACAGCAGCTTGTCGAACTTCAGCAGCGGGTTGGCGAAGGCGATCCCGCGGCGGAGTGTGCAGGCGTCGACAAACAGCGCGGCGCGGGCGATGAGGTCCTTCACGTCGGTCGCCCGGGCCTGTTTGGCCAACTGCTGAAGCCGCGACGCCTGACTGGAGAGGTCCGGCGCGTCGGGCATCTTCTCGATGCTCGCCAGCAGCGCCGCGGTCCGCCGCAGCACGACGTCCAACGGGTCGCGGTCGGACTCGAGGATCAGGGATTCGCGGTCATAGGTTTGCTCGGCGAACTGCTGGAACCGCGCGCCCCGGCCGAGATCATGCAGCAGCATCACGTACTGGCGATACACTTCGCCCGTCAGGCCGACAGCCGCGGGGTCCTCGGGCATGCCGCGGAGCGCCGGTGGTGACTTGGCCTTCGAACCGGCCTTGGTCTTCGCCGCCGTGGCCCCGCCGGTGGCGCCCCCTACCGTCGCCGCCAGCAGCCCGACCGCAATCAGTAACCTGTTGCCGTTCATCACAACTCCGTTCCTGTATGGAGACTCGTGAGGGCCTCGTCGGTCCTCAGTCGGTCTTCGGCTCGCCCGTGCCCAGCGTCTTGAGCCGCTCGAGGATCTCGACCGCCCGCTTGGCCTCTTCCATCTTCCTGTGCTCGCAGTACTTGATGGAGTCCTGCTCCATCTGCCTGGACTGCCCACGTTCCATGGCGGGCAGGGACGGATCGTCCGGCTCCGGCAAGTCCCAGGTGTCGGTCCGGAAGCTGTGCAGCGGCTGCCACGGCCGGCCGTTGACCTTGAGGTTCCCCATCGGGCTGCCCGCCCAGGCGTAGCGCACCGCGACCGGCTCCCTGACCAGCGGGCTCCACAGGTGGATCGTCTTGGTATCACAGACTTTGGTGGTGTTCCAGATGCCGACGTCCTTCTTGAGCGGATACGCGGCGTGCGCCCGATAGAACGTGCCCGACTCGTCCGCAATCCCGAGACCTTCCGGGGCCAGGGACATGTCATCCGGCATCACCGGCTTGTCAAACGTCAGCACCATCCGATCCCCGTCACGCTGGGCCGAAAGCAGTTCGGCCGTGTCCCAGCCGACGCGCATTCCGTACACGTTCTTGAGCGCCCACCGGGCCGCGCGCTCACCGTGGGACTGCTTCTTCGACGGATGCAGGCCCGGGATCTGCTGGTCGTACGCGGGGATGAACCCGGTGTTCGTGGGGTCTTTCAGATCCGCCAGACCCAGCCTTTGCGCTTCGCGGATGAACGCCCCCCCCGTGCGGTGGTTGCTCCAGATCTCGAAGTTGTCGTCGCTCTGCGTGATGCTCCCGGCACAGAACTCGATGACGCCCACCGGCAGGTTCGGGTCGTTGAAGTCCTCCCGCCAGCCCTCGACCATGAGCTTCATGAAGACACGGTAGCGCTTCGGTCGGCAGGTTCCGCCCATGGCGTTGTTGTAGCCCTGGTGGAACAGCACGCCCTTGATGTTCAGGCCCTTGAACACGCCGAACATGCCGTTGTAGCACGACGCGGCGTCCATGGGGCTCTGTCCCGGGATGCTCCAGGAACGGAGGTCCTTGCGCGTCGGCTTGGGCGGCAGCTTGCTGTCGGGCACGCCCTTCTCACGCTGCTGGGCGCAGGTCTTCTCCCATCGCTCCACGAGCTTCTGCACGGCCGCGTCCCAGTCGAACTCCGCCCGACGCTTCTCGACCCAGGCGGCGTACTTGGCAGCCATGGGGTGGTCCTCGAACTTGTGCCGGGGCGTCAGGCTCTCAATGGCCGCGCCGCCCCGGGCGTTGTCGATGATGCCGACGGGAATCTGAAGCGCCCGCTGCACGCGCGACGCGAAGGCGTAGCCGATCGCCGAGAACGCCCCCGCCGTCCGCGGCGTACTGACGGTCCAGCCGCTGACCTTCTCGGCCGGCAGATCCGCCTGGAGCGTGTATTGCTCATTGGCCGAGATGCGAACCTCGCGCAGCAGCGGCAGGTGCGCGGTGGCGGTCTCCAGGTCGCTGCGGAAGGTCTTGCCCAAGCCGAACGCCATGTTGCTCTGCCCGTTCATCACCCACACGTCGCCGACGACGATGTTGTCCATCTCGATCGTCTCGTCGCCGGCCGTGACGGTGAGATTCTGCCCGTTGGCGTCGGCCTCCCGGGCGGGAAAGGTCACCTCCCAGCGGCCCGTCTTGCCGTCGGCCGCGGCGTCGGCCTTGGCCCCGCCGAACTGCACCGACACCTTCCCGCCGGGCTTGGCCCAGCCCCAAATCTCGATGGGCTTGTCGCGCTGGAGGACCATGTTGCTCGAGAAGATGCCATGCGTCTTGAGCGTGCCGGCGGCAGCAACGCCCGCACACAACGCCATGGCCAGCACAATCGACAACCAGAGAATGCATTGCTTGTGACGCATAACGATCTCCTTGTCAGGCTACCCCTCGATTGTGTCTCTTCGCGCCTATCTGTGGTTCCGGCGCTTTCTTAGCTCGGCCATCGCCTCGGCGAAGCCCTTCCCGATCTGGCCTACGACTTTGGCAGAGCCCATGTAGTGGAAATCGAAGTTCGAGGCGCTCTTGGTGAGAATCTCCAATTCGTGCGGGGTGAAGACTTCGGCGCGGTGCTTCTCGAGCGCCGCCTTCTCCTGCTCGCGACTGAGTTTCTGCTCTGTCTTGAGTTGCCGCACCTTCTCCTTGATCTTGGCGTCCCTCTCCCGCAGCTCGACGAACTTCGCGTCCCAGTACTTCTCGGTCAGGACGGCGGCGACGTTGCCCTTGAACTCGGGCAGGGAGGCGGGTGCGGCCATGGCCGTCCGGAAGTTCTGATGGATGCCCTTGTACCGCTGCTGTTTCGGCCCGTACTTCGCGACGGGGCCCCCGACGCCCATGACACCGATCACGAAGGGCATTCTCGGGGCCGACAGGTCCTTTCGCACGTCGCGGATGAACTGCGCCAGCAGCACGCTGTACTGGCCGTAGCCCCCCGGCTTGCCGCGATCCGGGTACGTCGAGCTGTCCACCATGTCGTTCCAGCCCTGGAACCAGACGAAGCCGGCCACCTCGTAGCCCTGCTTGGGATCATAGCCCGGGCAGACCCGCTGGATGTCCGCCAGGACCATCTTCACGTGGTCGAGCATCAGGCGATAGGTGCGCCCGGTCGCTTCCGCTCTGTCGGCCTTGACCTTCTCGATGTCCTTGCCCCGCTTCTTGAGAGCCTCCAACTGCGTCTCGTTGAACTCGTACGGCCCGGCGCCCGGCGAGCGGAAATCGGTGTTCAGGCTCTTGCCCCCCCAGGCGGTCTTGATGATCAGAATCGGCTCGTCTAGTAACTTCTGCATGTAGATCCCAAAGGTGAACTCCGGCCCGATCTTCGGGCCGCCCTTCTCCGCGCCAAAGCCGGCAGTCAGCTTGCCGATCTTCTCCTCCGCGGCACAGCCGATCGCCGAGATCCACACCTTCTCGCAGACCCGCGGCGCGCCGTCGGGGCCCCGCATCTCCTTGAGCATCGGCGCCGTCGCCGGGTCCAGGCCGATGGCGTCAAACGTGCGGACGTGTGCGTGCCCCTGCATATTGGACTGCCCGGCGAGGACGAACACCTTGAGCCGCCCCGTGCCCTTGCCGGCCGGCCCGAGCAGACGGGAGGCGTCATCCTTGGCCGAAGCGTTGAACGCCACGCTCGCCAACGCCACGGTCACGAGAGGCAGGACGTTCCTCATTCTGCTGTCCATGTCAGTTCTTACTCCTGGTTGAGGTTCCCGGTTTCCTGCTCCGAGATCGCCACCGGTTATCCCGGCAGCAATTCCGTCAGTTCATTGTGCACGTCTGCGCTCACCTGGAAGTAGAGCTTCCGGGAGGAGAAGCTCTCCCAGACGGCCCGGACCTGCGGGGCGGTCAGGTTGCTGCCGAACTGGTAGATCTGCCCCTTACCCAACTCGTCGATCCGCCGCCGCAGCATGCTCCAGTCCTTGTCGTCCTGGCCCGCGCCGGCGACCCACTGGACCATGTCCAGCTTCTCCAGCGAGCAGACCGCTTCGAGGTGGCGAATTGCGCCGGGGCCGTCGAGGTGGTAGATACTCGCGTCGAGCCCGCCGACCTCGTGAGCCAGCGACGGCAGCTCGAACCGCGCGAACATCTCCGTGCTGATCATGCACGACGCATCGCACTGCGGCACGTCGATCATCCCCTCGCTGTACATGCCGAAGCGGTTCAGGCTGCCGAAGCGGGCGACGTCCAGCGCCTCGGCCAACGCGCTGCGAACGTCGTCGACGGCCCGGTCCACCTGGCGCAGGGCGCCAAGCACCTTCTCGGGCACGTCCAGCAGATCGGCCAGCAGCCCTTCCGCGCCTCGCAGCGCGACGAGGCAGTCCAGCCCGCCCTGGAGGTGCGTGCCGTAGATGATCAACCGGCCGTCACAGCGCCGGCGGAACCGCTCGATCACCTCGGCGGTGCGGCGCCACCACCTACCGTCCGGCTGGAAGCGGATCTCCACGTCGTCCCAGTCCTCGACAAACGGCTGGATCCAGTTCGTGGCGGAGCTCCCCTCGGCGTTGCGCAGATCGGCCCCCAGCAGTGCCGCGAAGTGGTCCGGGCCGAAGGTAATCTGATAGCTCGGAACGGCGCCGTCCAGGAACTCATGCGACGCCGCCCAGCCAATGGCCTGCTCGATCACCGGCTCGATGTCGCCAAACGCGCACTGGTAGCATCCGGGGCGAGGGACGGACTCGGCGCCCGCCTTCGGCCGGACCGCCCACACCATCGGACGCGCCGCCTGCCCTTGCCAGAACTGCCCCCACCGCTGGCGGGCGTACTCGAAATCGGGCTTGAATTCCAGGTCCATCGATCTTCCCGCCGATCCGAGAAAGCCCGTTCCACCGTCCGTGCAAGGGCGCCCGCCGTGGACGGGGCGCGCCGACGAGCCTACTCTTCGCTGCGGGCCTTGGCGCGTTCGGCCTCCGCGGCTTTCTGCTTCTCCCAGGCGGCCTTGTCCTTGGCGTACTGCTCCTTCAGCTCTGCGATCGTCGCTTCCGCCTCGCGAATGCGGCGTTCGGTGTCGGCCAGGGCCAGCTCCTTTCGCAGCCGCCCGGAGAGCCAGCGGCGGACTGATCGAGCGTCCATGCCCTTCGGCGTCGGCAGCTTGATCGGCGTTTCTTCCAGGACCCAGGCGTCGCTGCGCTGGGTCGCCACGGGAATGCCGCGCCCGTTGACAATGTTCGCCATCGGGTTGCGCGCCCAGGCATAGCGGTAGTGCTTGGGTGCCGGCACGAACGGGCTGCTGAGGGTCAGCATGTTCCGCTTGTATTGCAGGCGGTTTCGGCTGTCGCGCTTGCCGTCGGTGTACCAGTCGATCTCGGCCGGGTAGAACCGGCGGTCGGCGCCGGCGACCGCGAAGCCGAGCATCTTCCCGTCGCTGTCGTCCTGGGTCCGGACCGACGTGCTGAGCGTCAGCACGATCTTCCCGTCGGCGATCTTCACCTCGGTGATCGCCGGAGGCAGCCAGTTCTCCTCCCCGCGCAGCAGTTCGTGTCGGGTCGTCAGGGCCCATTTGGCAGCCCGCTCGCCAACGGGAACTTTGATCTGCGGATGGTACCAACTCTTGCGCTGGTCGAAGCTGCTGACGAAGCCGATGGTCTCGTCGCCGGCACTGCGGAAGTCCACGAACGTCTTGTACTGCGCCTCCCGCAGCAGCACGCCGACGTCGTACATCGGCGTCAGGAAGCTCTCCCGCGTCTGCGGCGCCCCGGCCGTGCAGAGCGAGATGATGCAGAAGGGGAGCTTCTCATCCGCGAACGTCCGACGCCACGCGGTGATCATCTTCCCGAAGACCTGGTAGTACATCCGCGCCCCGGGCGAACCGTTGAAGCAGTTGTTGAACCCGTGGTGGAACAACGCGCCCGCCACCGTCAGGCCCTCCAGCGGCCGGATCATGCTCGCGTACCGGCAACCCGGGCGGTTCTTGTCGGCGACCGGGCCCGGCCGCAGGTCGCTCGGCGGCTTGAGGTCCGCGGGAATGGTCTCGCCCTTCTTCTTGCGCGCCTCGTTGCGCCGGTGAAACGCGGCGATGCGATTCTCCAGGTCCGCCTTCGGGTCGAACGCGGCGATCTTGTCCGCCCATTCATCGAGCATCTCCCGCGTCTCGGCACCGGGGATCTTCTTCAGCACGGCCTCGGGCGTCCAGGCCTCGACGGTGGTCCCACCGACGGATACGTCGA
>Ga0272441_10006034_pt1 | contig 20592 bp, 21 predicted proteins | sample SSMProp6N_FD_193582 | JGI IMG/M metagenome (GOLD analysis project Ga0272441, IMG submission 193582) | Marine sediment archaeal communities from Little Sippewissett salt marsh, Falmouth, MA, United States - SSM-Prop-6N | ecosystem: Environmental > Aquatic > Marine > Wetlands > Sediment ...
AATTCCATTTTTGACCATTGCCTTTGCTTGAGAGATTTTTACTTTTTTAGGAAGTAATATTTTTTTTGAAAAACTACCCCAATAACATTCTTTTAGGATATAGTTTCTAGCATCAACTTGTTCTGCAGATTGCCTTTTCCCCTTGATAATTAACATGTCTCCATCAATAGAAATATCTAAATCCTTTGCTTCTACTCCACCAATAGCTGACTGAACAACTATTTCTTGGTCAGTTTCATAGGCGTCTATTGAAAGTTCTCCTTCGTTGATAAAGGGGATGTGCTCCTTTTGTTCAATCACTGACTTTTGTTTCTTTTTGAACATGTTTTTTAAGTTTAGATATATATTTAAATTCTAATAAAACTATTATAAATAGTCCAATTAATAATGTGCATAGAATAGCTATTTGTGGTAAGCCCTCCATCACTAATGCGAGATTAAAGAATCCGTGAAAGATTAATGAAACTAATATTCCAAGGGACACCAGTCTTCTCCTAATATGTTTTTTATAGAAAGATAAGCCCAAGAAAAATCCAACATTAGCAGAGCATAGGGCATGTAATATTGTTGCGCCAACGAATCTTCCACTTAGAGCCATTAATGTCTGTTCTAGAAGATGAGGTTCCTTTAATAGGAAAAGGATTAGTATGTTTTCAAATGCTGCGAAACCTAGACCTGCTATAATCATATAAATCATAGAGTCTATTGGTTCATCAAAATTAGGGTCTCTTAATACCCTTAATTTAATAACTAGATATTTGGACCATTCTTCCACCAGGGCAACGCCAATCAAGAAATATATTGCTAAGAATATGAAGGAATTCAATTCAAAAGTTTGCAGGAAATTGACAAATCCCCATTCAACCAGAGCCACTGGAACTGTGATGGCCATGCCGTAGATAAATATTTTAATAACCATTTCATTTGGTTCAGGTCTTTTATCTTTTCTAAGGTAAAAAAGCAACCAGATTAGGCTGGGGATTAGACCGAGGATAATAAATATTGGATATTGTATCATGTTTCTATTTTAACCTAAGATTTGGATTTGCGCTAATTCTTTTCTTATAATTTTTATTTAAACAAGCTGTTAATGCAATCATGGCTGCATTATCTGTGCAATACTTAGGTTCTGTAACTTTAAATTTTATTCCCAATTCATTTGTTTTTTCTTGGAATTGTTTTCTCAATTCTTGGTTAGCTGCGACGCCACCTCCGATGAAAATGATTTTTACTTTAAAATCTTTAGCTGCTTTAATTGTTTTTTTAATTAGAACATCAATAATAGCTTGTTGGGCTTCTTTTGCCATTGATGCCTTGAAATCTTTAGTTAGTTTATTATTTTTAGCTTGGTATAAAACTGCAGTTTTTAAACCAGAGAAGCTGAAATCATAATCTTTAGTGTTTATCATTGGTCGAGGTAAATTTATATAATGCTTTTTAGCTTGTTGGGCTAGCTTGGATATAGCTGGACCTCCGGGGTAGGGCAAGCCCAGCACTCTAGCGATTTTATCAAAGGCCTCCCCTGCGGCATCGTCCCTTGTCTCTCCTAGTATTTTATACTCTTTAATATTTTTTATTAGAACTAATTGAGTGTGGCCTCCACTAACTATGAGGCCGATTACTGGGAATTTTTGTTTTCCTTGCATTAATACAGACAACAAATGAGCTTCAATATGATTTACAGCAATAATCGGAATGTTCCATGATTTTGATAATGCTTTGGCAAAATTAATTCCAGTCCACAAAGTGGGATCTAGACCAGGACCGTTAGTTACTGCAATGGCATCTATCTTCGGTTTTTTATAATCAGATAAAAATTCATTTAAACTATTTTGTAAAATTTGTTCTCTTGTCAGGGTGATATTTTTACTTTTCCCTTTTTGCAATAATTTAGCGTCTCCTAACGCTTGTTTTAAGACAGGAACGAGATTTTTTTGATGCTCTCTCCTGGCCAATGAAGGATATACCCCTCCATATTTTTGGTGGAGTTCTACTTGGGATGATATGACATTGCTCAATAGTTTAAAACCATTGCATTTAGCAATGGCAATGCAAGTATCATCACAGCTAGTATCAATTGCCAATATTTTCATTATTATAATTTAACACTCTTGAAAAAAAACAACAACCTGTTATAATATTCTTGCTTTTTGGCGCCATCGTCTAACGGTTAGGACACCAGGTTTTCAACCTGGTAATCGGGGTTCGATTCCCCGTGGCGCTGCTGTTATTCCAAATGAATATTCTCCTGAAACGCCCTTAGGCGTTTTTTGAGTTCAGAATATTCTTTTATTCTAGGCAAGATGGTTTTCGCAGCTTGTCTTGTTTGTTCTACTAAAGAAAAATCATTTAAAGCATGCATGGCAATATCTGGAAGGCCCCATTGTTTAGTTCCTAGGAATTGTCCTGGTCCTCTGAATTTTAAATCTCTTTCTGCAAGTTCTAATCCATTATCTATATTTTCCATTGCTTTTAACCTTGCATAAACTGTTTTACTTCCAGAATTAAAGAATAAGAGGAAATAAGCTTGATCTCCAGCCCTTCCAATTCTTCCCCTGAATTGGTGGAGTTGACTTAAACCAAAACGTTCGGCTCCTTCGATTATCATGACCGTTGCATTGGGAATGTCTATTCCTACCTCAATTACAGAAGTTGAAACCAGGATATCAGCTTTCTTTTTAGAGAACTCTTTCATGATTCTATTTTTTTCTGTTGTTGCTATTTTTCCATGCAACATTAGAAGTTTAAATTGAGGGAAGATATCTTTTTGTAATCTTTCGAACTCTTGTTCTACTCCTTTTACGTCAGACCAACCAGATTTATCATTTTCACTTGTTTCTTTTTCTTCAATTCTTGGACAAATTATGAAGACTTGTTTACCCTTTTTAATTTCTTGTTCTGCTAATTCATATGCCTTGTCTCTTTCTTTATTTTTTACTATTCTAGTTTCTACTTTTCTTTTACCCATTGGCATTTCATCTATTAAAGAAAGATCTAAATCACCATAAACAGTTAGGGCCAATGTTCTTGGAATAGGTGTGGCGGTCATGGAAAGGAGATGGGGCACAGCTGTTTGCTTCTGACATAGTTTTGCTCTTTGCTTGACTCCAAATCTATGTTGTTCATCTACAATAACTAAACCTAGTTTATTAAATTTAACCTTATCTTGGATTAAACTATGTGTTCCTACTAGAATGTCTATTTTTCCTTCTTTAGTGTCTTCTAATAATTTTTTTCTTGAGATTTCAATTGTTTGATTTTTCAATTTTTTAGAAATAAACTTATCTGTTTTTGATGTCAGTAGACCAATGTTTACATTAAAACCATGTAAATATTTACCTAAAGTTTCAAAATGTTGTTTGGAAAGTATCTCAGTTGGTGTCATAAATGCAATCTGATGGCCTGAATCTGCTGTATTAAGTGCAGCCAAGGCAGCAACCATGGTTTTACCACTACCTACATCTCCTTGGAGCAGGCGAGTCATTGGGTGGTTTTTTTCTAAGTCTTTTAAAATTTGCCAAGCACATTTTCTTTGAGAATTTGTTAGCTTAAATGGCAGAGATTCAGTAAACTTTTGCATCTTTTTTACGTTGATTGGAATAGGGGTGGATTTTAGTTTAGAGATTTCATGTTTTTCATTCAAAACAAAAAGTTCTAATAAAAATAGCTCTTCAAACTCAAAGCGTTTTTTAGCTTTTTCAGCTATTTTTGTGTTTGAAGGAAAATGTATTTCTTGAATTGCAGTATTTATATCTAATAAATTATGTTCTTGTATGATTTTTGGAGGGAGGATCTCAGTAAATTTATTTTTAAATTCGTTTAACAAAGGGAAGATAATATATCTTAACCACCTAGAGGTTAAGCCACGTGTTTCTAGATAAGTTGGAACAATTCTTCCAACATGAACCAATTCAGTTTTAGTTGTTTGGTGGATTGGATTGGAAAAATATATTCCATTTTTACCTGAAGATATTTTTCCAGCTAAAAATATGACATCTCCTTTATGAAGTGACTCAAGTAAATACGGTTGATTAAACCAAGTTACTAAAATAGTTCCTGAACTATCTTTTACAATCGCTTTTGTTATAGAAAATCTTCTCTTATAAGTAACTTCATTTTCAATAGATTCTATTTTAGCTTTTATACAAGCAGTTTCATTTATTTTTAAATCTTTAATTTTCTTTGTTTTAGAAAAATCGTCATATCTATTTGGAAAATGAAAAAGAAGATCTTGTATTGTATAGATCCCTAGTTTTTCTAAACGTTTTACATACACAGGCCCTACTTTAGGAATCTGTGCTACAGAATCTGATAATTTCATGTGTCCCCGGTAGGAGTCGAACCTACAACCTCCTGATCCGCAATCAGACGTTCTATCCATTGAACTACGGGGACTTTAAGGTTAAATTAGCATGATTTGGGGTATATTTCAACGAAATATCTTATGAATATTATTTTATTTAGGCATTGAATAATTATCTTAAATAATGTATGCTATAATACATTTGAGGAGAGGTGACTGAGTGGTTAAAAGTGGCACACTGCTAATGTGTTGGGGTCTTTTCCCCACGAGGGTTCGAATCCCTCCCTCTCCGCATATGAATTTAAAAGAATATCAAGAAAAATGTAAAAAAACAGCTAAGTCGTTTGACGACGAAAAGGAAGCGATGTCAGATTGGGGCTTAGGTGCTTCAGGCGAAGCAGGTGATTTAGCTGGTTGTATTAAAAAAACTTTTTATCATAATAATGATCAAACAAGTGGAATCAGAGAAAACATTGGAGATGTAATGTGGTATTTAGCCATGATATGTAATACCATGGGCTGGGAATTAGATGATATTACCAATGAGAACATTGAAAAACTATCCAAACGCTATAATGATGGATTTACTGAAAGAGAAGCAAGCAGAAAAAATACAAGAATAGATTGGATGGAGAAATAATACATGGAGAGGTCGGATAACGGCTATTCCAGCAGTCTTGAAAACTGCCGTCCTTTTTGGACTTGAGGGTTCGAATCCCTCCCTCTCCGCCAGATTTTCATGTTTGAACCTTATAAAATTTCGTAAGAAATGATAAATGAGGATTTAAATTTTTTATTACCATACGAAGAATTTAATAGTATCAGAAAAACATTAAAAACAGAGACCCTCGCTATTTTAGACGAGGAGATAAAGAATTTAAATCAAACCACACTAACCCCCCAAACCTTCTCCGCATCCAACTCCTCCGCAATCTTGAAAACGTCCTTCGACTCAACTCCCACAATCAAAACATTTTTATTAGATTCCTTTATAGGAATTTTAAATTCTTTTGAAATATATCCAGATATATCTGAAGGATAAATTACAAAGTTATCGATATTAATCTCATTTATCTTAATATAGTTAATCATTAAGTTAGCTAAATCTTGTTTTGCGTCTTTGTAATTATTAGCCAAATTAATTAGATTTTGTACTAATTTATTGTTGTAAGATACAGCAACATATAATCTTTGCACTTTATTAAATTGTAAATATTTTGGCTTTTTAATTAAATCTATTGTAGCCATGCAATCTTCACATAAATATGCACCAATTTTATTACAATTGATGCACTTTTTGGGCCAAATAAAATCTTTAATAGTTTTCCACATCATTAAGGAATAATACAATGGAAAAACATTAAAACAAAGAGTATAATTAAAAAACAATGGGAATATTTAGTAAAACAAGTATTGGGGTAGATATAGGCACCTCGTCTATTAAGATAGTTGAATTAGAAAAGAGAAAAGGCATTAGTTTAACCAACTACGGTGTTTTGGGTGCAGACTATTTTCATGGTAAAGATATTAGGGTGAGAGAGAAGGGTAGTTTATCTATTGATGAAGAAAAAATCACCCAGGCGATAGGTGCTATTTTAAAAGAAGCACAAATTAAAACAAGACAAGCGTATTTTTCTATTCCTGATTTTGCCTCATTTTTTACAACCTTTGAGTTGCCCCCTATGCCAGAGAATGAAGTCGCTGAAGCTGTAAAATATGAAGCTCCAAGAAGAATTCCATTACCATTATCAGAGGTAGTATTAGATTGGCAGTTAATTAAAGGAGGGCCGACTAAGGACGGTAAAACTCCCTTAAGAGTATTGTTAGTCGCAGTTCCGAATAATGTAATTGACCAATATCAAAAAGTGGCTCAGAACGCAGGATTGAAGATTCAAGCATTAGAGGCGGAAGTGTTCGGTGTTATGAGAGCATTGGTAAAATATCAGGATAAAACAGGGGTAGTTTGCTTGATAGATGTGGGAGAAAGGAGTACTACGATTAATATTGTATCTCAGGGGATATTGAAGCTATCACATAGTTTTGATATTTCAGGAGAGGACTTTAATAGGGTATTATCAGAAGCATTGCAGATAGATATTAAAAAGGCGGAGATTATTAAGAGAATGTATGGCATTACAGGTGAACATAAATCTTTGCAGGATATTGTGAGGCCATTAGCAAATGCAATCACAGAAAAAACAAAAAGTGTTTTTGATGAGATATATTTACAAGATAAAGAAAGGGTTGGGAAGGTCATATTAAGTGGAGGAGGTGCCATCCTTCCAGGGCTTATAGACTATTTTCATAAATCATTAGATGTCCCAATCGAGATAGCAAATCCTTTTTTAGATATTAATTATCACCCCACCCTTGAAACAGCATTAAAAAGACTATCTCCAAGTTTTACCATAGCAGTAGGTATGGCCCAGCGGGGATTATAAAGACATGGTCCAAGTAATACCAAAAACAACTTCAACTCCAGGTCAGAATTTTAGAAAAATAGCTCCTTGGTTTAGTTTGATTTTGGTGATAGTAGTCATTGGACTTTATTTCTGGTTTAATTATCAATTAATTGCAGCTCGAGAAGATTTGCACGAAGTTTCTAGTGAGTTGAGTGCGGCCCAAAGCGAGGCCGATAAAGAGCTAGAGACTAGAATTAAATTATTCAAAGAGAGGGCTAGGGATGTTCTGGATTTATTAAAGGAAAGATTATTAACATCAGTAGTGTTTGATTTTTTGGAGGCCAATATACATCCGGATGTGCATTTTAATCAGTTGACATTTGCCCAAGGTTCAAGAGTCCTAGAGTTAGGTGGCACAGCTCTGGATTATAAGAGTTTAGGAGCTCAAATGTCTGTTTTAGATAATGAGAATTTTGTTGAGCACGTTAAGCTGAACAGGGTTTCCTTAAGTCCAGAGGGTAATGTAATATTTAATTTTGAAATTGAATTAATAAAATGAAGTATTCTACAACTGTCATTTTAATAAGTCTAGTTATTGCGATTTTAGTTGCTGGAATTTTATTAGTTCCAAGTATCAGTAATTTTATTAGGGTAAAGATGGATATAGCAGAGACCAGAGCTAAGTTAGAGACGCAAAATGAATTTTTAAATCAATTGAAGTTGACCAAAGAGGCCTTCTTAGAGAATGTAGAATTGGTTGCTAAGATTGAAAACGCTTTACCAGTTGGTCCAGATGCTGCTTCTTTATTAGAATTTTTAGATGAGTCAGCTAAGCGTAACGGTATTAATTTAGAAGATGTTACTTGGCTTGATAAGAATACTGCTAGCGAAGGAAGGATTCAAGATTATTTGATGAGTATTAATTTTTCTGGTTCATATTATGCATTTAAGAATTTCATTAAAGACATAGAAAAGAGTTCTAGGATTATTGATATTAATCAAATTGAGTTTGTTACACATGAGACAGGATTACCAATCGAATTTAAGTTATATTTAAAGATTCATTCATATAAATAATCATGGCAATATTATTTCAAAACAAGAAAAAGACAACGTTCTATATAATATTAGTGATTTTTATAGTAGTAGTAATAGGGCTTGCATTTTTTCTAATAAATAAAATTGATATTGCAGATATTGATGAAATCGTGGAGGAAGTTGTGGTTAAGCGACAAGAGGATGTTAAAATAGATTTTTCAACAATAGAAAATCAATTATTAGAAGGGCTAGAACCATTTAATCCAATCGTACCAACAAAAGAGGGCTATGGTAGAGACAATCCATTTGAATCGAAAGTAGAGGAATAAATTTTTTGTAGAATTTACTAGCTCCACTGTAATAGGTGGTTCTCTTATTAAAATGGCATTACTTAATAGATTAGTAAAAGAAAAATTAATCAGTAAAGTTCTTGCTGATGAGATTGAGAAAGAAGCCAAGAAGGTTGGTTCTAAAATTGAAGAGCTTCTTTTAGAAAAAAATCTAATTTCTGAATTAGACCTTTTTGAGCAGAAAAGTAAAGAACTAAATATTAATTTAATCAAAGAGCCACCAGAGAATATTGCGCCAGATGTTTTAGAAGCCATACCTCAAGATTCAGTAGAGCACTACAAAATGGTGCCGATTTCTAAAAAGGATAATAGTCTAGAAATAGCCATGCTATATCCAGGAGACTTGAAAGCTCAAGAGGCCTTAAATTTTTTGGCAAGACAAAAAGGATTTACATATAGAGTTTCTTTAATTTCCCCTTCAATTTTTAGAATAATTTTAAAGCAATATCAAACTCTAGGGAAGGAAGTCAAAAGCGCTTTAAAAGAGTTAGAAATTCAGCTAAGACCGGAGCAACAAGAGGGTGTACCTGCGCTGATTGAGAAAGGAGGAGAGGCGCCAATCAGTAAAACCGTGGCTGTTATTCTCAGGCATGCTGTTGAGGGGAGTGCTTCTGATATTCATGTAGAACCATTAAAAACTCAAACTAGAGTGAGATTTAGGCTAGATGGTATTTTACATTCTAGTCTTTTATTGCCTCAAGAAATTCATAATTCGATAGTAGCTCGCATTAAGATTATTTCTAAGCTTAAGATTGACGAAACCAGAGTTCCCCAAGACGGAAGATTCTCAGTTGGTATGGGGGGACAGATTATTGATTTTAGGGTTTCTACTTTTCCAACCACTTTAGGAGAAAAGGTGGTGATGAGGGTTTTAAATCCTAATCAGAAATTAGGAGATTTTGAAGAGCTCGGCTTAACAGGTAAAACTCTAGAGGTTATAAAAAAGGCGGTTAAAAGACCTTATGGCATGGTTTTGTCAACAGGTCCTACTGGCTCTGGTAAGACGACGACTCTTTATGTAACGCTTGATACGATTAATAAAGAGGGAGTTAATATTGTGACATTAGAAGATCCAGTAGAATATTTTATAGAGGGCGTAAGCCAATCTCAGATTAAGCCAGAGATTGGTTATACTTTTGCTGATGGATTGAGGCACGTATTAAGACAAGACCCAGACGTTATTATGGTGGGAGAGATTAGAGATTCAGAAGCTGCTGAATTGGCAACTCATGCTTCCCTGACAGGTCATGTGGTACTATCTACTATCCACACAAATAACGCCCTAGGAGTAATTCCTAGATTGATTGATTTGGGCGTTAGGTCATTTTTAATACCTTCTAGCATTAATGTAATGATTGCCCAACGTTTAGTTAGAAAATTGTGTGACCATTGTAAAAAGAGGGTCGATGTGCCCGATAAAGTTAGAAAGGTAGTTTTAGATGAGTTGAAGGGTTTACCAGATATTGATGAAAATTTTGATATGTATGAAGCAGAGGGATGTTCTAAGTGCGGGGGTACTGGTTATTCCGGAAGAATCGGAATTTTTGAAATATTAGAAATGACTCCTCAATTAGCAGACATTATTTTAACTAAATTAACAGAGAAGAATATTTTAGAAGAAGCCAAAAGGCAAGGCATGCTTAGCATGCGTCAAGATGGAATGCTAAAGGTGGTTAGGGGCGTTACGTCTATTGAGGAAGTATTAAGGACTACTTCAGACAATGTCTAATAAAAAACAATTTGAAGATTTGTTAATGCTCGCAGTTAAGAATAAGGCATCTGATTTACATTTGGGCGTTGGTAAAAAGCCCATTCTAAGGATTGATAGTAAATTGAAAGATACCAAGGAAGGTGTTCTTAATAAACAAGATATTCTAGGAATGATTGAATCAGTGCTATCTAAAGAAAAGTATGATAAATTTATTAAAGAGAGAGATATAGATTTTTCGTATTTTTTAGATAAAACAGGAAGATTTAGATGTAATGCATATTTTCAATCAGGAGAGCCCGCTTGTGCAATAAGATTTATCCCGCAAACAATTTTAAGCTTGGAGGACTTAAATTTGCCTCCAATATTGAGTATGTTTTGTGAGGCACATCAGGGGCTTGTATTAATTACTGGACCTTCTAGTCATGGTAAATCTACTACATTGGCTGCTTTGATTAACGAAATAAACCAAAGTAGAAAAGAGCACATTATTACAATCGAAGATCCAATAGAGTACATTTTTAAGGACAAATTGTCAGTCATTGACCAGAGGGAGGTTTTAGAAGATACGGTGTCATTTAACAGGGCCCTGCGTTCTACGTTCCGGCAAGACCCAAATGTTATTATGGTGGGAGAGATGAGAGACACAGAAACTATTTCTACGGTTATTACAGCAGCAGAAACTGGGCATCTAGTATTTGCTACATTGCACACCAATTCTGCTGCCCAAACTATACATAGGATAGTGGATAGTTTTGAGGGCTCTCAACAAAAACAAATAATGGCGCAATTATCTTCTTCTTTATTGGGAATCGTGTCTCAGAGATTAGTCCCTCGGATAAGTGGTGGAGTTATTCCTGTATGTGAGATAATATTTAATAATCCGGCCATTTCTAATTTGATAAGAGAGAACAAAATCCATGAGATTATTTCTATTATTGAAACTTCTATGGACAAGGGAATGATTTCCTTAAATAAATCTTTGGCTCAGCTAGTTAAAGATGAAGAGATTACTAAAGAGATGGCTCTTAAATATTCGTTAGACCCTGATAACCTTAATATTTTAATAAGATAATGGAATATAAATATCAAACTAGAACGCAAGACGGATTACTACAGGCAGGTATTGTGGATGCCCCCTCTAAACAAGAGGCAATTTCTATTTTGCAAAGAGAGGGCTTGTTTGTTACGCACATTGAGGTAGATGAAGCACCTCCAGTCTATTTAAGAAATTTAGAAATATTTGATAAACCAAACAGAAAAGATGTTATGATTTTTTCTAGACAGTTATCCATTATGCTTAAGTCGGGCGTAGGTTTGGTTGAGTCATTAAGGGGCATTATATTACAAGTGACAAAGCCCAAATTCCGAGAACAAATTAATGAAATAGCTAAAGACGTAGAGGGAGGAGTGTACTTGTCTGAGGCCTTGGCTAAATATCCTAGAACTTTTAGCAATTTATTTATCAATATTATCAAGTCTGGAGAAGCTTCTGGCAAATTATCAAATAGCTTGAATTATTTGTCTGACCATTTGGAGAGAGAGTATAAATTAGTTAATAAGATTAGGAGTGGTATGGCATATCCTGCCTTAGTATTAGTCGTATTTGTGGCCATTGGTTTTTTGGGCATTTTTATGGTTCTGCCTACTTTTGAAGAGACATTAACTTCTCTAGACATTGAGCTTCCTGCACTTACTAAGTTTGTTTTGTTTTTTGGTTTGGGCATTAAAAAATGGTGGTGGTTGATACTAATCTTTATTGTAGCAATAGTTTTTGTTTTATGGAGATATTTTAGGACCAAAGAAGGAAAAGAAATATTTGGCAGAATTGCTATTAAAATTCCTTTACTCGGGAGATTAATTAAGCAAACTCAAATTGCTAGATTTACTGAGAATTTATCGACCTTAATATTGTCAGGATTGCCGATCACCCAAGCTCTTGATATTGCTAGTGGAGCAATATCTAATGAAGTTTATAGAAATATAATAAGAAAAACCCATGAAGGGGTGAGGGCTGGAGAGACAATGAGTTCTGTCTTAGCCCAATATCCAAAGTACATGCCTGGTCTAGTAACACAAATGATACAAGTTGGTGAGAGAGCAGGGGCACTAGATGAGGCGCTAGAGAATGTTGCAATTTTTTATCATGACGAGGTTAACCGAAGAATAGATTCATTGGTTTCAATTATTGAACCAATATTGATTATTATTTTAGCTGGACTAATAGGGATACTGATGGTCTCTATTATTATTCCTGTTTATAAAGGCATATCTAATTTTTCATTCTAGTTATACACATGAATAAATTAGTGGTATGATATATAATATATAAAGCAATAAAAGGTCGTGTTGATCAAAATTACAAAAAAATGAAAAATAAAGGTTTTACATTAATAGAATTATTAGTAGTTATTGCTATTATTGGTATTTTAGCTGCCATTGTTTTAGTATCTCTAAGGGGTGCCCCTGCTAGGGCTAATGATGCTAGGATTAAGACTGATGTTAATCAAGCTAGAACTCAGGCAGAATTAATTTGGGCTGATAATTCTGCATATACCAACCTGTGCGCTTCTGATACTCTTAATGAAGCAGAGGCAGATTATGGAACTAAACTGGGTGCACTAGAAGACGACATTACAGAACGTCAAGGAGGTACGCTTGTTATGCATTGCCAAGCTGATGTTGATGAATATTGTGTTAGTGCAAGATTAGTTAGTGATACTACAGAGTATTTTTGTGTAGATAGTGCTGGTAATGTAGTCGAAGACGCAGCGGGTACTGTTTGTACTGCCGCAGCAATTGCTTGCCAATAAACTGAATTATAAAATCGTGAATATTAGAAACACAAGAAAAGGTTTTACTCTCATAGAACTTTTAATGGTGGTTGCCATTATTATAATTTTGGCAACGATTGTTATCATTTCTGTAAGAGAAGCTACTGACAGAAGCAAGAACGCAAAAATTATTACTAGCACAGTTCAGGCCAGAAAAATATCAGAAGACATGTATTTGCAAGAAAGTGATGGATATACTCAATTATGTTCTGCCGGCACTATGAATGATACTTATAGTGTTCAATTACAAGCCATCAGGGCAGATATCCAAAATTATTCTGGCGCAAATCCAGTGTGTTATTCTTCGTCAACTAGCTATTGTATAACTTCTACCTTGATGAATACTGAGGATTATTTTTGCATTGATGATGAGGGCAATAATGAAAGATTAGATAGCAATCCTTGCGCAGATGCAAATTCTACTTGCAGGTAAATATCCAATGTAAATTTTAGTATTGGGCCTCCTTATAGAGAAAAGGGGGCCTTGTACGATAAATATGACTATATTATTCTTTATTCTCGGGTTATTTGTGGGCTCGTTGATAAACTGTGTGGCTTTCAGGTGGATTAAGGGGGAGCAGTTTATCAAGGGAAGGTCTAAGTGCCCCAGATGTAATCATGAATTAAGCGCTTTGGATTTAATCCCAATCCTTAGCTTTGTTTTATTGAAAGGGAAATGCAGATATTGTAAATCAAAAATATCTTCCCAATATATTGTTATAGAAATATTTACGGGAATATTATTTGCCTTAGCTTATTTTTATTTGAATAATATTATTTTTTGGTTTTTTATTATTTCAATATTGATTACCCTCCTACTTATTGATTTAAAAACTTTTACTATTCCAGATAAAATTTTAATACCCAGTATATTAATATCTTTTTTCTATATATTAGTTTTTGATTCTAGTGTCATTAGTAGATTGATTGGCGCAGGGATATGGTTTGCATTCTTTTTATTTATCAATTCAGTATCTAGGGGTAAATGGATGGGTTTTGGTGATGTAAAATTAGCCATATTATTGGGTTTTTTGTCTGGTTGGCCGAATATTTTGATGGCAATGTTTTTAAGCTTCTTTATAGGTGCTATAATAAGCATAGGTCTAATATTATTCAAGAATAAAAATTTAAAATCGGAAGTACCTTTTGCTCCATTTTTAATAGTTGGCACTTTAATCACATTATTCTGGGGTAATCTTCTAATTAATTGGTATTTGAATCTAATATTATGAATCAGAAAGGTGTTACCTTAATAGAATCTTTGGTCGTTATCTTAGTAATAGGTATTTTATTAGCGACGATATTTACTGGTTATAGGGGTCAGAATAAAATGTTGGTATTGCAAAGAACAGCCACGAAGTTAGTGGCTGATATTGAGAGGGCGCGAGAAATGGCAATGTCAGCTCAAGGAGATGGGGGCTCATATTCACTAGGCGGATATGGTATGTATTTCCAGGGAAATTGGCAAGACAGATATATTATTTTTGCAGATATAGATGCTGATAGGGCCAGATCGTCTTCTGAGGATGTTAGCACAATAATTATAGATGATGGTATAGCAATAAGTAGTTTAATCCCCTCTAATCAATTAGACGTAGTATTTGTCCCCCCTTCACCAGACGTATATATAGAAGGGGGTAGTGATAGCGCTAGCATAAGGTTAATTATTGAAGGGAATCCATCTAAATATAAAGATATTATTATTAATAGCGCGGGTTTAATTTATGTTGAATAGGGGCTTTACCTTAATAGAGCTTTTGGTAACCATTTCTGTGGTTAGTGTTGGTATTGTGGGAGCTTTAATTGCTATCCAGCAAGGTATTGTGGCTATTGATTATGCAAAAAATAGATTGACTGCTGCCCTATTAGCACAAGAGGGCGTTGAGATATTGAAAAATATTAGAGATACTAATTTATTAGAATATAGTTATGTGTCAGCGTCTACTCCATGGAATGAGGGATTGAGTGTTGGAGAATATGAGGCAGAATATAGTGATGTTATGGGGCCAGATCCTAATTTAGTACAGCCAAGTTGTAGCCCCAGTTGTGGATTTGATGACTCTCAATTAAGATTTTTAAAATTTTCCGAAATACAAGGATATAATTATAGTATTGGAGAAGACACTGGTTTTAAAAGAAAGATTAATATTACCCAAGTAGGGTCTGATCAATATGATGTTGATGTGGTGGTATATTGGAGGAAAAGAGGTGGAGGTAATTATGAAATAGTATTAAAACAGTATTTATATGAATGGTGGTAATAAGGGTTTCACATTAATAGAGTTGTTGGTTGTTACTAGTCTTTTTGGAGTATTAATGACTTTAGTTTCTGGTCTATTTGTCACTAGTTTAAATACAGAACAGAATATACTAAACACAAAAAGAGTTTTAGGAGAGGTGAGCTATGCTTCCGAATACATTACCAGGGCATTGAGAATGGCGGAGAAGGACCATTCAGGAGCTTGCATTAGTCCAGGATTCACATATGAAATTACGGGTAGAAATGGTTTAAAATTTATTAATTCTTTGAGGGATTATCAGTGCCAAGAATTTTATTTAGAGAGTCAACAAATTAAGACAGACATCGAAGGGATTATAAGCAATTTAACCTCAGATAGTATTGTGGTTAGTGATTTGGATTTTTTGATTTCAGGGGCAAGTGAGTCGGATAATTTACAGCCATTTGTAACTATATTAATAGAGTCATATATGGCTAAAAGTTCAAAGGTTAATATACAGACCAGTGTTTCTCAGAGAAACCCTGATATAAGATGAGAGAAAGAGGAGCAACATTATATTTCGCTATTATTATAATGTCAATTCTTACGGCAGCCGTATTTAGTATTGGTAGTTTAATATTGGTACAAATTAGAACCATAAAAGGCATGGGTGATTCTATTGTGGCATATTATGCCGCGGATACAGGCGCGGAAAAGGTGTTAGAGGATTTATATAATGGTGTATTTATAGACCATTATGGTCCAGTTCAGCTCAATGGGGGAAATTATACTTACGAAGCATGGATAACTCGTCCTGTAGATGGGGCCCTAACCTCACTTCCCGAAGACGTGGATTGTACTGCTCAGTATTTTTGTATAAAATCAATAGGCACTTATAATAATGCCAGGAGGGCAGTAGAGGTAAGCGGATGAAAAATCAGGTGAAAAACAGAATAGAAAAACTTAAAGAGGTGATTAATTATCACCGTTATTTGTATCATGTAGAAGATAAACAAGAAATTACTGATTCAGCGTTTGATTCTCTTAAGGCAGAATTAAAAAGATTAGAAAATCAATATCCAGAATATATTACCTCTGATTCGCCTACACAAAGGGTGGGTGGTAAGCCCTTAGACAAGTTTACCAAAGTAAGACATGAGTCACCAATGCTTTCTATCGAGGATGTATTTACTGCTGAAGAAGTAGGGCAATGGGAGAAATATCTAAGAAGGATAGAATCTAAGGACTTGGAGTATTTTTGCGAGCCCAAAATAGATGGTTTTGCCATTAGTTTAATATATGAGAAAGGTATTTTATCGACGGCTGCCACTCGGGGAGATGGTTTAGTCGGAGAAAATGTTACGCGGAATATTAGAACCATTGGAAGCATACCCTTGAGGTTGGTTTTTCAGGGAAATACAAGAAAAAATATACAGGATTTGATTAATTCGGGTAGATTTGAAATAAGAGGAGAAGTTTATATGGATAAATCGGAATTTAATCGAATTAATAATAAATCTAAGAAAAGATACGCAAATCCTAGGAATTTAGCTGCTGGGACCATCAGACAGCTTGACCCTAGGATTGCTGCCAATAGAAAATTAAAGTTTTTGGCCTATGACATTGCGACCGATATACCTTCCGATAGCCATCCGATACCCCATTCTATGGTACATGAGCTATTGTCAGACTTGGGATTTAGGGTAGAGGCAGGTAAAATATGTAAAAACACTAAAGAAATTATAAATTATTGGAAAAAATTAGAAAAAAATAGGGGAAATAAACCATTTTTAATGGACGGCATGGTAGTTTTAGTTAATAATACAGGGATTTTTAAGAAATTAGGCGTCGCAGGAAAAAGTCCGCGTGGTATTCGGGCTCTTAAGTTTAAGGCCAAACAAGCCACAACTAGGGTAAAAAACATTATTATTCAGGTCGGGAGAACCGGTGCTATTACTCCTGTGGCCGTGTTAGAGCCCGTAAATATACATGGAGCGAAAATCACAAGAGCAACATTACACAATGAAGACGAAATCAAAAGATTGGGTGTCAAGATTAATGATACAGTTATTATTAAGAGGGCTGGAGATGTAATACCGGCCATAGATAGGGTTTTAAAAGAATTACGAACAGGTAAAGAAAAAACTTTTATTTTTCCTAAAAAGTGTCCCTATTGTGATTCTAATCTAATTAGAAAAGATGGGGATGTTGTGTGGAGGTGTCCTAACAAGAATTGTCCTCCCCGAGAAAAGAATTATATCAGCCATTTTGTTTCTAGGAAGGGTTTTAATATTGAGGGATTAGGACCTAAAATAGTAGAACAATTGATATCTCATGGGCTAGTTGTTACACCAGCCGATTTGTTCAGATTAAAAATAGAAGACCTAGACTCTTTAGAGAGATTTGGAGATAAGTCTGCCTTTAATTTAGTACATGAGATACAAGCTAAAAAACATATAGATTTTGATAAATTTATCTATTCTTTAGGAATAAGACATGTTGGAGAGCAGACAGCTATTGATTTAAGTAAACAATTCAAAAATATTGACTTACTAAAAATTGCTGAGATAGAAGAGCTGAACAATGTTGAGGATATTGGAGAAGTGAGCTCTTCAAGCATTTATAAGTGGTTTAGGAATAAAGCGAACGTTAATTTTTTAAATGATTTATTTAATCTGGGCATTAAGATTGTTTATCCTAAAATTATTGATAAGTTACAAGGCAAAAGTTTTGTTATCACTGGCAGTTTGAAGACCATGTCTCGCGAGCATGCTCAAGATAAAATAAGGAGTTTTGGAGGGAGGGCTACTAGCTCGATAAGCAGTAAAGTTGATTATCTGGTGATAGGCGATAAACCAGGGAGTAAACTAGATAAAGCTAGGAAATTAGACATTAAGATTATAGATGAGGAAGAGTTTATTAAATTATGTTCTTGATTGACCACATTAAACGTTATGATTGGGTATTGCTGATATCTTTATTTTTGATAATGGGTATTGGCTTGTTATCCCTATATAGTTCTTCTGGGGAAGGTTTAATCAATTTTAAAAAACAATTAGCATTTGTTGGATTTGGCATTGTGTTAATGGTGGTTATATCATTTTGGGATTATAGGAATTTAAAAACTAATCCATATTTAATTTTAATATTGTATGTTATTTGTATGTTGGCCTTAATTGGTCTTTTTTTCTTTACAGATACTATTAGGGGGGTAAAAAGTTGGTATAGATTAGGACCAGTATCTATGTCACCGGTAGAATTCACTAAAATAATCCTCTTGATTCTATTGGCTAAATATTTTTCTCAAAGACATGTTGAAATGTATAGGTTTCATCATATTATTATTTCGGGGATTTATTTAATAATTCCTTTTATTTTGGTATATTTACAGCCAGATCTTGGTTCAGCTTTAATTTTATTATTATTATGGTTGGGGGTTTTGTTTCTATCGGGCATTAAGGTTAAGCATTTTCTAATTTTAATATTGTGTGGAATAGTGATTTTCATGTTCGCATGGAATTTTCTTTTAAAAGATTATCAAAAGGCAAGAATATTGAGTTTTTTAGTACCAGAATATGAGCCACTGGAAATAGGGTGGAGTCAAAATCAAGCCAAAATAGCGCTGGGCAATGGGGGCATGTTTGGACAAGGTTTTAATAGCGGTTCTCAAACACAATTAAAATTTTTGCCTGAACCGCAGACAGATTTTATATTTGCAGCTATCGGAGAAGAATTTGGATTTATTACGATTTTTATACTTTTATCTCTATTTTTAGTAGCTGGTTACAGAATTACTAAATTAGCACGTGAAACCAGTGATAATTTTTCTAGAATATTTATATTAGGTCTTGGGATTATTTTGCTGTCACAGCTTTTTATTAATATTGGTAGTAATATCGGTTATCTCCCAGTAATAGGGATTCCCTTGCCATTAGTGAGTTATGGTGGTTCATTTTTAACAGCGTTTTTTATGGGATTAGGAGTTTTACAAAATATCAAGATAAACCAGCGGGAACTCTCATAAAATAAAGGATTTTATCCACATTTAAAACCCTTGACCAAGGGTTTTTGTAGTGGGAAAATATATTAACCAATATTATCAAATATAGTATCGGATATACCCATGAAAGAAGATAACGATACAAAAGAATATATATCGTTAGCTCATGCTGCAAAAAATAGTCCTTATTCTCAGGATTATTTAAGTTTAAGGGCACGTCAAGGCAAATTAAAGGCAGTCAAATTAGGCAGGAATTGGGCTACGAAAAAAGAATGGGTGGAAGAATATATTGATAGCATGGAGAATGGCGAAGAATATATTCCCTTAGCAGAGGCGGCAAAAGGTTCACCTTATTCCCAAGAGTATTTAAGTTTAAGGGCACGTCAAGGCAAATTAAAGGCGACTAAGCAAGGGAAGAAGTGGTTGACTAAAAAGGAGTGGGTAAATGAATATATCTCTTCTATGGATTTGTACAAGAAAGAGATTAGGGAACCGGAGAAAGAATTAGTGACTGAGGTAAAAGAATTTACACAAAAGAAACATGCTGTGTCTGGTGTTCCTAATTTTGAAAAGAGAAGCTTTGCCCTGACGGTTGTCTTAGCTTTTCTAGTATTAAGCTCTGCTTTTGTTTTGGCTTCGGGTGGAATTAATCAAATAATAGAAGACTTCAATAAAGTTAACGCTGAAATATTGAGTTCAATGAAGCAGGGATTAAATACAATATCTACGGGCATAAGAAATGGAGATCCAGGGGTTGGTTTGGTTATTGATTTACCACAATATGGCACTGATTCTATAGTATTTCAGTCTTCTATCTGGGACGAGACGGCTAGTATCTTGGGAGGATATTTTAGTTGGTTGGGAGATGAATTCGCTAACTTATTTAAAAAAAGGAGTGTTGATTTTGAAATAGACACTCAATTGACTGAATTGTTGAATAAGCCGGTTCTGCAAAACGATGAAATTCAAGAAATTAAACAAGATTTAGAAGACCTTAGGCAACAGGGCGTTACTACTAAAGAAATAATTACAGAAGTGAAACAAGTTACTGTTCCTAAAGAAGTCATTGAGACGAGGGTTAATATCATTGACTCTAAAACAGCAGAAGAGTTAAGGGAGAACATAGCTTCTATACAAGAACAAATCGAAGATTTAGGAGATGAAATAGTTTCGCTAGAATCTACTAGATCTCACTCTTCAGCTCCTGTTTATATTACTAATCAAGGATTACAAGTGGGGGGTAATGCTACATTTGCTTCTCTTGGAGTTTCTGGCATTGGGTCTATCACTAATTTTAATGTAGGAGATAATACTGTTTTAGGGACTGAATCAGATGATAATCTCACTGTATATGCTACCTCAAGTTTTGGGGCGCCAGTTAGTATTAATAGCTCTTTTAGTGTGGGCGGGGGTTCAGAGCTAACGATTGATACGGCAGGTAATTTGACCGCCCCCACACTTACCGTGACAGGCGCTACAACATTAAATGGAGTCGCATACACGTGGCCGTCAGCAGATGGTACCTCTAATCAAGTGTTGAGCACAGATGGTTCCGGAACATTATCCTGGGCAGATGGAGGAAGTGGCTCCATTGATCTTCATACATATGATTGGTCCAACGTAGATGCAACAGACCTTAAAACAGGAAGTGTAACTCAAGCATATGATGCTGAATTGGGTGAGATAGCTGCTCTAGCAGACACAGATAGTAACTTCATAGTGGGTAACGGTACTGCAT
>Ga0272441_10006035_pt1 | contig 20591 bp, 19 predicted proteins | sample SSMProp6N_FD_193582 | JGI IMG/M metagenome (GOLD analysis project Ga0272441, IMG submission 193582) | Marine sediment archaeal communities from Little Sippewissett salt marsh, Falmouth, MA, United States - SSM-Prop-6N | ecosystem: Environmental > Aquatic > Marine > Wetlands > Sediment ...
CCATTTTAACATTGGGTTCGTTTTTTCAAATTCCTTTCCTTGAGTCTTGCGTCTTTTTCGGATTGGGTTCGTTTTCTTGTCCCGGCGAAGTCGCAGACGAAGCCGGATTCCCCTTATTTACTTGCCCTAAAAGAGTTTACACCATTTTGGGGCTTCCCCAAATTGGGTTCGTTTTGCATTTTTTCCTTCTGGCTTGTGTCTCCTGTATTCTTTTTTCTGCCGTTAGGAACTTATCCCGGCATAGTCTCTGACGACGCCGGATTGGGTTCGTTTTGCATTTTTTTACCACGGCTTTGTATCACGAAGCCGGGTTTTGTCAATTTGCAGAGAACGCTCTACATTTGTCGAATTGCCCATGTACAAATTGTTTAGCCGTAGCCGGTACGGCTACGGTTGACCGCGGAAAGACTTCGGCGAGCTCAGTCGAGCCGTGCCCGCGGCTAACATATTTTGATTACCCCCATTTTTAATTCGATATTCAGTATTCAATATTCATAATTCTATTCGATACGTATTATATAGAAAAACCCCCTTAACGCAACGAAAAACAGGGTTTTTCCCGGAAAAATGTCCATAACTCGCTTTTTCCCGGATGGTTTTGAATCCATCAATCGGTTTCTTATATTTTATAGTGGGGAAAATGGCGGAAAAGCAACTGCCGGCTTTTTAAGGTTTTCCTATATCCTAATATTTGTAATTGAATGAGGTTTATGATGGTATCCTTGACTAAAGTTAAAGACATCTCGAAGAACATCTTCAACAACCTCAGGAACCTAAAAAGTCAATCCAGACAGATCACGGAATTGAATGCCGAAAGAATATATCTTTTGGAAAAGCTCGCTGAATATAACAAGCTCATCAGAACGCTTCAGACGGCTCTTGAAAATAACGGCGAAATTGTCTCGGAAAATTGTGCTTACTGGCGCAAAGATGACCTCGGCAATATAACTGAGGGCCCGTTTTGCATGTCCTGCTTCATTACCGAATCTGCTTTGCGACTTTTAGTCCGGGCACAAAAGCCTCATAATATAAAAGGAGCGGATTGGGAATGGGTACAGTGTGTCCAATGTAAAACCCCATTCCGCCAGAGGCAAATCGGCCGATATCTGCAAGTACGCGGTATTTGAATAACTGCTGCAAAACTTCCTCTATAGCGAAACATTTCAGATATCAGATTCTACTCCAGCTCGTGATTAGAGACTGTCATCCCTTCGACAAAGTTTACCCTGAACGAAGTGAAGAGCCTGCCCTGAGTAAATCGAAGGGATTTGGGCCGAAATATAAAATGATTATTTGACAAAGACCAATAATATGTTACAATTGATATACTACAAAAAGATTAGAAATCTTTAGGCCCCAGACGAAGACAACTAACCTTTCCAGCTTTTGAAGTATCTTGATTTATCTCATAGGAGCAATAATGGCAAAAAAGCTAAAGACTTCAGCCGAAGGCAGAAAATGTGCGTTTCCGGGCTGCAATCGCACCTTGAGTATCTATAACCATGAGGAGTACTGTCATATGCATCGCGATAAGATGGCCCAGGGAGTGCAATTGCAAAAGATTCCATATCACCATCATGCATAAATCGATGCGATTTCGGAGCTTTTCACAAAATTACACTTAGCACGTCAACCTCAAACATTTTGATTTTTACACTGTAATTCTGCATTTTAATCTTTAATTTTTGATTTTCTCATCAATATTCCCCTCCCGCAAACGCCTTTATATATAGGGTACAGCGTACGGCGTACAGCGTATAGGATTTTTGTTGTTTGTCTGAACGCTGAACGCTGTCCGCTGACCGCCTGCCCTGCCCTCGGCCATGAGCTCGGGCCGAATGGAGCGAGCCGAAGGGCTGAACGCTAAAAACGGCTTGTAGTTTCGTCGTATAAAGATATAATTTCAAGTAAGCAACTTTGAGCGAGCAACAGAAGGCGGAAGTAAAAACTCGAGGTCTCTTTGTTTGAGAGTATTTAATAGTCTTTTTACGCAGGATTAAAACATGTTCGAAAAATTTTCAGATCATGCAAGGAAAGTCATGGCTCTGGCGAATCAACAAGCCCAGCAATCCAGGCACAAGTACATCGTGACCGAACATATCCTGATTTGTCTGCTCAAAGAACAAATCAGCACAGGATGTAAGGTTTTGAAAAACCTGGGTGTGGATATCGAGAAGATGCTCCTTGAAATGGAGAAGGTAATCAAGAGCGGCCCGGAAGATATCGATTCGGCGGAACCGCCAAAAATACCCGGAGCCAGGCAGGTCATTGAGCATGCCGCAGAAGAGGCCAGATCACTACATCATAACTATATAGGAACCGAGCATATCCTTTTGGGTCTGCTGCGCCAAGGCGAAGGGGCAACTGCAAAAGTTCTTGCCGAGGCGAATCTGAAGTATGAAGATGTGCGTCAGGAAATTATGAATGTTCTGGGGAAGGAAGTCGATAAAGAAAAAGAATGAGTGGAGAGAATATAACTTAATTGGGACTTAAAAGGCACTTTTGTTTTTTAATTGATTATTTCGTGGAAGGCTTTTGCGAGGCAGTATTCTGACAAGGTCATGTAGCGTTGTTTTTAATAGGTGACTGGTACTAGTTGTTTTCGGGAACAGAAAATGTCAGCAAAAAAGTGTATGACCTATTTTTTGTAAAGCTGTGATAAATGAAAAGAATGGTTATTGTATTTACAACTTTCTTAATGTTCGGTGTAAACCTAGCGGCAGAAGTCCATATGGCTAATAAATTTCCAATCGAAGAGTCGACCAACCAGAAAAACAGTATTGTCAGAGAAACACCAAAGGTGAATTCTATGGAAGAAAAATCAAAATTAGTAGAACTTGCCAAAAAGCACTTTGACGACCTTAGTGAAGCAGAGATTAAATTCTTTACGGCAATTGAAAAAGAAGATATTGCAGACTACACAAGCAGTAACAAGGAAGAAAACAATCCTGAAAATGCAGACCAGTGGGGGAATGATCGAGTATTGCATGCAAAAACAATAAAATGGCTCTGTACTGATCCCAAAGCCGCAAAGCTTGTAACCCATAAAGGCATCCAAATTAAAGGGGCTCGCATTGAAGGAGAACTTGACCTTCAGTTTGCTGAGATGGGCTTTCCGCTGGTTTTTTTAGAATGTGTTTTTGATGAAATGATAAACGTCAATTCTGCTTGTATAAAGTTTTTTATTCTGACGGGCTCATATGTAGATTCGATTCAAGCAGATGGAGTTAAAATCGAAGGTGGAGTATTTTTGAGGGATGGCTTTAAAGCCGATGGAGAGCTTCGTTTTTTAGGAGCGGACATAGGCCAGGATTTCGATTGCACAGACAGTAATTTCACTAATAAAGACGGCAAAGCAATTATTGCAGAGAGAATAAATGTGAAGGGCTCTGTGTTTTTGAAGAATGGTTTTAAAGCTAATAATGAGGTATGCTTTCTGGGGGCAGAGATAGGCGGAGATTTTGATTGCACAAACGGAATTTTTGTTAATAAGAACAGCAGAGCAATCACGGCAGACAGGGTGAAAGTAAAGGGCTCTATCTTTTTGAAAGATGATTTTAAGGCTAATGGCGAAGTCCGTTTTTTAGGAGCAGAGATAGGTGGAGATTTTGTTTGCACAAACGGTGAGTTTATCAATGAAGGCAGCGGAGCGGTTTTAGCAGATGGAATGAATGTAAAGGGTTCAGTGTTTTTGAGGAACGGTTTTAAAGCTAACGGAGAGGTTCGTTTTCTAAGCACAGTGATAGGTAGAGATTTTTATTGCACAAACGGTGAATTTATTAATAAAAGCGATAAAGCGATTTCTGCAGACGGAATGGATATAAAAGGTTGTGTGTATTTGAGTGATAGTTTTACTGCTAATGGAGAGGTCCGCTTTTCGGGAGCGAAAATAGGCGGAGATTTTGATTGCGAAAATGGTAAGTTTGTTAATGAAGGCAACATCGCGATTAAAGCAGAAGGAATAGAAATAAAGGGGAATGTAATTTTCGGAAATGGTTTTAAGGCGGAAGGACGGGTGGTCTTTATTGGGGCAATAGTTGACGGGCATTTAATATGGAGCGGTGTTAATCTTACTGAAAAGACAATACTTGATTTGAGGAATGCCAAGGTGGGGATATTATTGGATGATAAAAAAAGCTGGCCAGCGAGGGGCAATTTATTTCTAAATGGATTTGACTATGAGGAGATAGGAGACAATTCGCCGGAAGACGCTAAGAGCCGAATTGAATGGCTAAGGCTTAATGGGGGAGAAGAATTCAGCCCACAGCCATATGAGCAATTAGCTGAAGTGCTTCGCAGTAGCGGACGTGAAGGAGATGCAAAGAAGATTCTCATCGAAAAGAATAAAGATAAATCGCGGCTTACAAAACTTACGTTGAGTGAGCGGCTCCGGCACGGTCTTTTCGGGCTAACAATCGCTTATGGCTATAAACCATGGTGCGCCTTGTGGTGGGGACTTGGGATCGTTTTGTTCGGGTGGCTTTTCTTCTGGGCTGGCTATCGCGCCGATGTTATGACGCCGGAAAATGAAGGCCCAGATACTTCTGGTGGATTCTCTGCACTCATGTATTCGCTCGATGTGTTTGTGCCGATTGTTGATCTGCGCCAGGCAAGCTACCGGCTGCCTAATGCAAATCGCGCAGGCAAGGTGCGAATATCAGACAACCTTAACATAACTGTGAGTGGCAAAGTTCTGCGCTACTATTTTTGGTTTGAAATTATTGCGGGCTGGGTACTCACGACACTCCTTGTCGTGGGCGTCACGGGGCTCGTGCGAACTTAGCGGCTTAGAGTAAAGTAGTAAATAGTAATTAAAACTAGGGACAGCCACTGAAACTGATGGACGAGGGACTAGTCCAGAAGGAAAAAGTAAAAAGTCAAAACTACAAATTAAAATTAAAAAAATAAGAATTGGTTGTAAAAGGTGTCTGGTTGTCACATATGGTGGAATTTTTCTTCTTGGGAACAAATGAGAGATGAAAGGTGATAGTATATCTTTTTGTGCTATTTGCGGTTGCCATCACGATCCTGATGTGCCTTGCGGGGGTGGTACAGAACAAATACGTCGGAATGCAGGTATCGACAAATCGCAGAAGATATCTAAAGAAAAGTCTCAAAAAACAGTTCGAGATGCTAACAAAGTCATCAAGCTCCTTCTGATTGTATTTGTCCTTATAATTGTATATCTGCTTTATAGATTGTTATGATCGGGGCATTAAAAGGTGACCGGTCCATTTTTCGATGTAAGAGAACATGGGAAATAAAAAAATACTATTGATTAGTCCGAGGAATCCTATGGGGGGAGGAAGTATAGTTCCACCTCTCGGCCTGGCTACCAATGCATCTTATATTCCCGAGAGATATGATGTAACGATAGTGGATGAAAATGTCAAGCAGGCGATTCACAGTGATACGGACCTTGCGGCCGTCACTGCAAACACAATAACCGCCCGAAGGGCTTACCGGTTGTGTGATGAGTTCAGAGCAAAAGGAGTTCCGACTGTTCTTGGAGGAATTCATCCTTCAGCCATGCCCGAAGAAGCGAGTAGATATGCAGATGCCGTCGTCGCAGGCAACGGTGAAAACGTCTGGGATGAATTGCTCGAAGATTTCGAGAGGGGCAGACTAAAGAAAGTGTACAGGCCGGAGACATTCGATTTGGCACAATCAGAGGTACCAAGGAGAGATTTGTTTAAGAGCAGGTACTTTTTCGATTCTTTGCAGACCTCCCGAGGCTGTCCTTTTGACTGCGAGTTTTGCTCGGTTACGAGGTTTTACGGGGGCGAATACAAATATAAGCCTTTTGAGATAATAAGAAAAGAGCTGGAATCGCTCAGAACAAAAAATGTCCTTCTTGTTGACGACAACATCCTGGGTGTTGGTGAGAAAGCAGAACAGAGGGCCGTTAAACTGTTTGAATTGCTCGGAGAATATGGTCTGCATTGGATTGGTCAGGCTTCGATAAACATTGCGGACAACTGCGAATTATTAAGACTGGCCCGGGACAGCGGCGCCAAAGCTTTTTATATCGGCTTCGAATCACTAAACGAAGATTTTCTGAGAGCGGCAAACAAAAGGCAAAATCTGAAAAAGGGAGCAGGGTCGTACAAAGACGTAATAAAAAAGATACATGACCATGGTATCGCAGTTCTGGCATCCTTTATTTACGGGACCGATTTTGACACCAGGTACAGCCTGCTCAGGCTGGCCGGATTTATCTCTGAATCGACAATAGATGCAGCCTCCGTAAAACCCCTGACGCCGTTTCCCGGGACGAGACTATATGAAAGACTCAGGCAGCAAGGCAGACTTTTTAATGAACATTACTGGCTCGAGGACCCATATCCTCTTTTTACATTCGAACCCCAAAAACTCTCTATTCAGGAGTTAGCAGAGGCCACTTTGGATTTTCTTGATATGTACAATCCCCTGAACTCGACGGGTTATTTTATGAGATCTTACCGGTCAACTCAAAGCATGAGAGCCTCATTCATCGCTTTTCTCGTTAATATCAGCGATAATCATACATACAGAAAGTACATAAGGAAACACGAGCACACGCTGGCCAGAAGATTCGGGATTGAGCATTGGCGTCGCCGTCAGCCTCGGGAAGTCGATGTCATGATTCGTTGAAAATGCGGCAACAGGGAAATTAAGAAATTAGGGTCAGCGGGGCTGCGGCCAACGGAACCGAGGGGCGAAGCACGAGACACGAGGGACGAGAGGCGCTGGAATCGGCTGGAATTAAATATAGTATCCCCGGAATTATCAATGGATTTTGGGCAAAGGGGTGTTATACTGGCACTAAATGAGGTCCGAAGTCTCATACGGAGACCATATAATAACGTGTTAGAGGGGTATTAAATTTATATTTCATTGTCAAATTGCAATGGTAATAGAGGATGGTTCTCGTTTATAATCATTTCTAAACGAAAATGGGCGGAAGATACGGCCCTGACGATATTTTCATTTAAATCCGAATATGAAGGAGTTAAAAATGGCAGAAGCAAAAGGATTGAATAAACCGGTAAAGCTGAAAAATGATCTGGCGGAGTTTCTGGGAGCGAAAGAACTTCCCAGGACGGAGATCACCAAAAAACTATGGGACTATATTAAAAAGAATAAACTTCAGACAAAAACTGAAAACGGCAAGCCTCAGAACGCGGGCAAGTTCATTGTTGCCGATGCTAAATTGCTCCCGATATTCAAAAACACAAAATCCAAGAGCAAATCAGGTAAGCTCACCGACCTTACAAAGCTCAAAGAAGGCCAGACGGTTAACATGATGCAGATGGCCGCTGTTGTCGGCGCAAATATAGAATAAGCAGCGGGAACCTGTTATATAGAAAGAAACAGTTTGTCCCCCGCCAGCGACATGCGGGGACATGCTTTGGCGTTTTATACGGGCGGCATAACCATTGTTGGGTCGGAGAAATGAAATGGAAAAACTTCGATATCATCATATTGGAATTCCTACTAATAAACCTCTGCCTGAGGAAGACTATAGCCCCGAATACAAGATGACTGCATCCGGGTATTATAAAAATCCATACGGCATTGAGTGGATGAATTTCGATTCCGATTGCCCTTTGCCGGAGCTGGTGAAAAAAGTTCCCCATGTAGCTTTTGTTGTGGATAACATCGAAGCGGCAATTACCGGCAAGAACGTAATAATCGAGCCAAACAGCCCCGCCGAAGGTGTGACAATTGCTTTCATTGAGGTTAATGGTGTCCCGGTCGAGTTTCTTCAGTTTGATCGGCCGGAGTCGGAAATATGGCCTCATGGGGCTCAGTTCATGATTTAACAGAAACTTAGTGGTTGCCGGAAACAGTCTGAGTTTTCCGTTCTATACAGTACGCCGGAGGCGCAAAAGAGATGATGGGCGAGTCTGGAAAGTAAAAAAGGTAAAAGCTTGCCCTTTCGACCTTGTTCCATTCGGCCCGAGCTCATGGCCGAGGGCAGGGCAGGCTCTGAGCGAAAGCCGAACGCGATTGCTTTGGAATTGATTTTAGAAATTCAGAAAAATGTAAACGTCCCTATTTTTTATATCTCTTGAAATGTTTTTTGGGTTTCTAAATAATCTGTTTGTCATAAGGGATTTGTGTAAAATAAAATGATAAATGACATAGTAAGAAAGCGAGTATTGGTTACCGGCGGGGCCGGGTTTCTCGGTTCTCACCTTTGCGAGCGCTTGCTGAATTGTGGAAACGATGTTTTATGTGTAGACAACTTTTTCACCGGAACGAAAGATAACATTGCTCATCTTATTCCAAATCCGTATTTCGAGCTGCTTCGGCATGACATTACATTTCCGCTTTACGTTGAAGTAGATGAAATTTATAACCTTGCCTGTCCCGCTTCTCCTATTCATTATCAGTTTGACCCGGTACAAACGACAAAAACAATTGTTCATGGCTCTATCAATATGCTGGGATTAGCCAAGCGTGTAAAGGCTAAAATCCTCCTGGCTTCGACATCGGAAGTATATGGTGACCCCAACGTCCATCCTCAATCGGAAAGTTATTGGGGAAATGTAAATCCTATAGGGCCTCGTTCCTGTTATGATGAGGGAAAGCGTTGTGCGGAGACGCTCTTTTTCGATTATTACCGCCAGCACAAACTTAAAATCAAAGTAGCCCGTATCTTCAATACCTATGGAACCCGTATGCATCCGAATGATGGACGCGTTGTAAGCAACTTTATCATACAGGCTTTGAGAGGAGAAGATATTACTGTCTATGGCGACGGGAGACAGACACGAAGCTTCTGTTATGTCGATGACCTTATTGACGGTTTAATGAAGTTAATGGATAGTCCTGACGACCTTACAGGGCCTGTGAATTTAGGGAATCCGGCAGAGCTGACCATCCTGGAATTAGCTCAGGAAATTATTGAAATAATCCGATCGAAATCGAAGATAGTTCATTTGCCATTGCCGCAGGATGACCCGCGTCGAAGACAGCCAAATATAGAGCTTGCCGGAAAAGAATTGCGGTGGGAACCAAAAACCAAACTTAAAGATGGTCTTAAAACAACTATAGATTATTTTCGGGAAAGATTGGGAATATGAAGCTGAGCATTATCGTGCCGTGCTACAACGAAATAAATACAATCGAGACGATAATAAAAGCCGTTAAAGAATGTCCTTATCAACCGAAAGAAATAATAATAGTTGATGACTGCTCGACCGATGGAACGAGGGAGAAATTTCAGAATGAGATAAATTCTATGGTCGATAAAATAATTTATCATGACCATAACCAGGGCAAGGGTGCTGCGTTAAGAACAGGAATTAAAGCTGCCACGGGTAGTATCGTAATCATTCAGGATGCGGATTTGGAATACGACCCGAATGAGATACCAAGAGTTATACAGCCGATTTTAGATGACAAAGCGGATGTAGTTTACGGCTCAAGATTTATGGGTGGGAATCCTCACAGAGTTGTTTATTTTTGGCATATGGTAGGAAATAAATTTCTGACAATTCTCTCAAATATATTCACAAATATCAATTTAACGGATATGGAGACATGTTATAAGGCTTTTAAAACAGAGATAATCCAATCGATAAATCTCAAAGAAAATCGATTTGGATTCGAACCTGAAATCACGGCGAAAATAGCAAAGAAGAAATGCAGAATATACGAAGTTGGTATTCCTTATTACGGCAGAACATACGAAGAAGGCAAAAAGATCGGATGGAAAGACGGATTCAGGGCGCTGTGGTGTATTCTTAAATATAACCTGTGGAAATTTTAATTGTTATTTTTATTTTCACCCGATAGAAGGTCTATGAGTAATCGATTATCCTCAAAAATAAGCCTGTTATATACTTCTAAAAAGCTGCCGTGGATAATTATTGGTCTCGGTGTGGTTCTGCGAGTTATTCAGTACCTGTTCAATCGTTCATTGTGGTTTGATGAATCCATGCTCGCGTTAAATATCATTGAAAGGTCGTTTTTAGAGCTTCTTCAACCCTTAAGTTACCAGCAGGGGGCGCCTGTCGGCTTTTTAATGCTTGAAAAAACGGCAGTTCAAATATTTAACAGCAGTGAATATGCACTCAGACTCTTACCTTTTTTGTCGGGAATAGCTTCTATTGTTCTTTTCTATGAGGTGGCAAAGCGTTTGATCAAACCGGAGGCCGTTCCAATTGCAGTATTTCTTTTCGCGATTTCAGAGCCTTTGATCTATTATTCGTCGGAAGTTAAACAATACTCGATCGACGTATTCATTGCGCTGTCGATATTGTATTTCGTAACAAGGAACATTCAAGCAAAAAGATTGACCGCTCGGAATATTATAGCTTTCGGAATTCTGGGAGCGATTGTGATTTGGTTTTCACATCCCTCGGTATTTATTTTAGCAGGTGCCGGGGTAAGTTTAGCCGTATTTTCTTTTGTGAGAAAGGATTGGGCAAGAATCGGGCATCTTTCGATTGCCTTTTCGTTTTGGGCACTGAGTCTTATTCTCTGTTACTTAGTTTCCCTTGCCGATTTAAGTGACAATCAAGGATTGCTGAATTACTGGGGCGGTGCTTTTATGCCTTTTCCTCCTTCGTCTTTGGGAGACATTAAATGGTTTTTTAGTACATTCTTTGAATTATTTGATAATCCGGTAGGGCTGTCTCTATCCGGTATTGCCGCATTAGCTTTTCTGGTTGGGAGTGTTTCAATATTTGTGCAGAAAAAGGAGCAATTTTTTTTCCTGGTTATCCCGATTCTTCTCACTCTGTTGGCATCCGGTTTTCATCTGTACCCATTTCAGGGGAGACTTTTATTATTCCTTGTTCCTTCTATACTACTTTTTATTGCCGAAGGTGCGGAACAAATCAGATATAAAACCCGGCATAATTCACCTTTTATTGGAATCACTCTTATATGCCTGTTATTTTTGAAACCATCTTATTCTGCAGGCTATCACCTGATTAAGCCGCGCACTAAAGAGGAAATTAAACCAGTCATAAGTTATCTTAGAGAACATGAACAAAGCGGTGACCTCTTGTATGTCTATTACTCTGCAGTGCCCGCATACAAATTCTATTCCAATATCTTCGGGCTTAATGACAATATTTATATAGAAGGAGTATCTTCGAGAGACAATTGGGGAAATTATATAGATGATATAGATAAACTTCGCGGCAATAACAGAGTGTGGTTACTTTTCTCACATGTTTACACCCATCAAGGCGTTAATGAAGAGAAATTCTTTCTAAACTATCTCGACAGAACAGGAACTAAGCTGGATGCCTCTAAAAGTGTTGGTGCATCCGTTTATCTCTACGACCTGAATGATCAATAAATTTAACATAGATTCGGCAGGCATAATAAAACTAAAAAATTAAGGACGTTTATTAAATAGATGTGTTGAATATTGCCGCAGTCTGCCTCATGGCACTCCTTCGCAATGATTGTTTTATGATGGTGCGATTTTGTAACACCGCACGAACCTTAGCTATCGAAATAGACGCCGCTTTTTTTGAGGGCTTCGTATAAATCTGAGTATCGAAGGTCACGAGTTCCGCATTTTTTAGCCGAACAGAGGGCGGCGGCGGTTCCCGATGCCTGGCCCTGGGCCATGGAGCAAACAGTATTTCGCGTGGACATATGAGCGCGGTGGTCGGAGGTAATTAACATACCTGAGGCCAGTAGATTATCAATTCCTTTTACACATAAGGCCCTGTATGGGAATCCGTATGTGCCGCCGTCTTTTATCTGCAGGCGCGGGGCCATATCGTGGAAGCCGTAAACGAATACATCGTCGTTGAAGTGCCGGCCATCGATGACATCTTCGTGGGTAATGTCGTAATCGCAGGTGATAAGCCGGGCCCGCCGGATGCAAAGTTTTGGACTGGTTCGGGCCATGAAGGCATTTTCACAGCCGGGCACGTACTTCTTGAAAAGTTCCACGGCTTTGGCCATATTTTTTCGGATAGTCAGCTCTGCTTTGGAGACGGTATCCCGGTCGGTGGGGCTAACCGGCAGTTTGAGATTGCACTTAATGAACATCATATAGTTATCATGGACCGAAGTGGTTATCATGGCCATACCAATGTCGCGGGCTTCCTGCGTGAAACCGTCGGGGAGATTCACAGACTCGCTGCCTACCCGGATAACCTGGTCCGGCCGGCCGCTCCGCATCCCCCGGGCGAGCTGTCCGACGGCGTTATGCGACTTGAGATACTCGTAATATTTGTCCAGGCCCACATTGCCGATTCCTACGCTGTTGCATACCGAGTAATCGTTGGGTTCGTTGTACTCGGCGCCGGCATGGGCCGCTAAGTCACCGTATGCCGTGCAATCGATAAGGCATTTCGCACAGAACAATTCGCGTCCGGCACGGCTTTCGGTGATCACGCCCTTGATGCGGGCTCTGTCTCTGACGGCACCGACAACGAGAGTGTTCATGGCCATAAATACTCCCGCTTCGTCCAGCATCTCCATTGTGGTTAGTTTGTACGACTCGGTACAAATGGCCGTACATACGGAATCATAATCGTATCCTCTTTCCATCTCGCAGTGACCGGTAGCTCCGCCGACCTTGACGAGGCGGTCGATGATTTCGGCGGGAATCCCGCGTATGACCTGCCGTTTTGTAACGCCGGGGAAGGCCTTCCAGAGGTTATAGAAGCTGTGCAGTGCGGTACCTCCTTCGGTAACGGTTCCGCCGGTATAGCCTTTTACTTCGATCAGGGCTGTTTTAGCTCCGTGACGTGCTGCGGCTATCGCAGCAACGACACCGGCCGTACCGCCGCCGGCAACGACAACATCGAAATTCCTTATTGGTAACTTTTTTGTCGGTTCCTCGTAATAATTATTAGTGTCACCGGCTTCGTTTGCCATGCCGATTTTATGTGAGCCTGTCAGGATGCCTGCTGTGAGAAGTAAACTGCGTTTTGAAAATTCTCGACGATCCATTTTTATCTCCTCAGGTTTTCTATTACAGTCATTTTTTTACTTTATATGTTTTAAAACTAAAGATAGCCATTAATTCCTGGTATTTTCAAGAATAAAAATTATTAGAACTCGTTCCAAAACCTGTTTTGTGACGAGATTGAGCGAAAATTTCGTGGTCAAGGCCGGAGGTGGAAAAGACTCGGAGGCGTGCTCTTGGCATGGTGAGAACCTTTTTCGCCGACAACGCAGAGCCACGGAATTTGCAGCAAATCGCAGTAGGAAGAGGTTTTGGGATAAGTACTAGATAGTTGCTTTTATCATTAGTGCACAGGCCGTGGGGATTGAGATATTGATTTCATTATTTCCACGGTTTGAGTCTTCGGGGAGTTGGCATTTCCTGCTTTTTCTCTTGTACCTTTTTTTGCCAATGTGTAAACTCAGGTTGTTCTGGTTTCAAAGCGGAACGCAAAACCAATACATTAGGAGAAAACAATGAAGACCAAAAACATCCAACGACGCGAGTTCCTGAAATCAACGTTAGCCACCGGGGCCGGATTGATTATCTTGCCCAGCGGCACACTCTCCGGCGCCAATTCGCCCGGCAATAAGCTCAATATAGCCTTGATCGGCACCTGGGGCAGGTGTGATGCGCACTTCGACGCAGTCTCAAGCGAGAACGTCGTCGCTTTGTGCGATGTTGACGAGAACCACATTGCCCACGCTGCCAAAAGATTCCCGAAGGCAAAGCACTACATCGACTGGCGTAAATGCCTCGAACAAAAGGATCTGGATGCCGTAATTTGTTGCACTACGGATCACACGCACGCCTTTGTCGGCAACTGGGCGCTTAATCGGGACCTGCACGTTTACATGGAAAAACCACTCGGTAACACAGTGGAGGAAGTAAGGTCGGTCCGTTTAAACTGGCTTAATAAAAAGAACAAATTAGCAACGCAGGTCGGTACGCAGCGTCACGCCCAGTCGAACTTCGAGCGCGTGCGCGAGCTGGTCAAAGACGGGGCAATCGGTGAGCTAACCGACGCATACGCCTGGGGTAACAGGCAGATTCGCAGGCCGGGATATCCACCCGCCGAAGGCACGCCGCCCAAAACGCTACATTACGACTTGTGGATTGGGCCGTCACAGTTCCATCCGTACAGTCCGGAGTATTTCAAAGGCAAATCCGGCATGAATTGCCTGTCGTGGAATATGTTCTGGGACTTCGGCACCGGCCAGGTCGGTGACATGGGAAGTCACACAATAGACCTTGTCTGGAACGCGATTGATGCGGATTTACCGACGACCGCGGAAGGCATAGGCGAAAGATATAATCCCGAAGTTACGCCGGTCGAATTACACACCTCATTCGACATACCGGCCAACGACTGGCGCGGGCCTGTTCGCGTCCACTGGTATCAGGGTGGTATGATGCCGAGGTCGCCGAAGAGATACGTCGATCTGAAAAAAATCGGACACGGTGCGATGTTTAAGGGTACCAGGGGGTTTATTGTATGCGATTTCAATTCGCGGATTCTACTGCCGTTCGGCGACGATGCGGACCTGACATATCACAGGCGTCGCACGAAAGACCAGGTGATTCCGCCGCTGGGTCACTTCCAGAAAGAATGGATCAATGCATGCAAAGGCCGGTCCCCAAAGGGCGGATTGAAGACTTCATGCGATTTCGAGTACAGTGGCACGGCGCTCGAACTGATGCTGCTGGGTCTGGTAGCCTATCGCGTCGGCGAGAAAGTTGAATACCACGGTGACACCGGTCGCGTCACCAATAGTGCCGAGGCCAATGCTCTGTTAAGTCGCGAATACCGCCCCGGCTGGATACTCAACGGATAATTTGATAAATATAGACAGTTATTAATTCCTGGTAGTTTCAAAAATATTAATTCATTTAATATTCGTTTTTACAACGGTAGCACAGGCTGGAGGAATTGTCAAACTAATTTCATTTTTTTCGATATTAGAGTCCGGCAGAATCTGCCACTGACCTTTCCATGAGCCGTCACTTTCAATTGGGGCGCCTCCCAGAGTCACCGAGTCGCTGCCGGCCGCAATATCGTTATTTTTCGCTTCGAGCCAAATGACTTGTACTTTTGAATCATCCAGTGGTGCATCGAGACGAATGCGGATTGTAAGTTCTTCTGCGTTCTTATATTCTTTGTTGATTAAAGTCACCGAAACAGTTTTATCCCGGCTGAGATTTGCGTAAGCTACCAAGTTTTGCTCGGAAGTAGGAACCTCCACATCAACCGATTTGCCGGAGCCGCCTAAGGCGAATAATTTCATCCCGTAGCTCAAAGGACGCGCTTCGTAGCCATTGCCGGAAGTAACAAACGCGGCGTATCGGCAGGGCAGGGCGATTGCTCCTCCCGTAATGTCGCCTGTATGAAAGTTCAAACCCGCCGCATCGTGCGAGGACCACCAGTGCAGATAATCGAGCGCCCACAGAGCCGAGGCGTAACTGTCGCTTACTCCTTTTAAGCCGCTGAACCAGTAACTGTTCGTTTCGGTTAATCGAAAAGAAACTTCAGTCCCTTTTACCGCTTCGAGGATTCCCTGCAAAACTCTGTCGTAAATGCGATATGCCGAGGGCATCAGCATTTTTTCCCGTGATCTTTCGGCGTCCTGCGGAATGAGTTTGGTGACATCTTTTTCGCCGGGGTTTCTATAAGAACAGCCGAAAGGATAATTGTGCTGCGTGATTTGAACGAGTCGGCCCGCGGGATTGCCGAAGTCCGAGACTATTTGCTTTATTCTTTCCGGCTCGGGATTCTGGTCGGGACCGGCAAAGACGGCATCGGGATAGACATCGAGAATCGCGTCCCGAATCGCGGTCCATTTGGAGGTATAAACTTCATAGTCTTTGTAATAGCCCGGCTCGTTACCGATGGAAAAGCTTTCCATTACATCCCTGTAATTTTCATAAATCAGCCTGGCTATGTCCCGGGCAACGTTGGGGTCTCCATCCTGCAGCCGCACCGAGTAAATCACTTTTACATTTGCCACCTTTGCAAATTTGAAGAACGAGTGTATATCCTGTTGACCGGGGATTGGAATAATCGGTGCATCAACAGAGTTTCCCCCGATCCGGAGATTTTTTACGCCGAGTGTCTTAAACATGTTCAGCAGTGGGATATTATCCGGCCGAAAATAATACACTCCGTTTTCGTCGGGCAACAACCGGCTTGTTTCGTAACTTAATCCGACAGTATCGGGAGAGATTTCTATTCCGGGATTTTTCGTGTCAACTATAATCGTTATCGGTTCGTTTTCGGACAGATTGGTCGAGTAGCTGCATGATTGAAGGCAAAAGAGTATTAGTAATGTACAAGCTAAAGCAGTAACTTTTTTCATCTTCTATTTTCCTAAATTTATCCCATAGGTATTATTTATCGTTAAGTATTGTTTGTCCTGCTGGGATTTGAGCCGCGGGTTTCGGTGAGCAGGTAAAGAACCAGGCCGGCGGCGAGAACGCTCGCCAGGACGATAATACTAGTGCGTTTGAAGGCCCATGCGTACGTGACGCAGCTATAAATCAGGAATCCGCAAACGGCACAGAAAATCAGTGTAGTAACCGGATAGCCGGTGACCTTGTACGGCCGTTCCACGGCGGGCTCTTTCAATCGCAGCACGATAACGGAAAGTCCCGTCCCAAGATAAAATGCATAAACGGCGACGGCGGTGTATATAATCGTATCGATAAAAGAGCCGAAGACCATAATCAAGGTGACTGCAATCACGCCCTGCAGCAGCAGTGCCCAGGCGGGGGTGCCGGTTTTTTCGTGCCACCTGCCGAAGACCTTGAATGTCCTGTGCTCGGCGCCCATTGCATAGGAGATTCGTGCCCCGGTGAAAATTAAGCCGTTAACCGCCCCAAGCGCCGAGATGCAGACCAGCGAGCTGATTAACTTGCCGCCTATTTTCGGGAAGGCCGTTGAGATGGCATCGTTCGCTACCGCTCCGGAAGTGGCCAGGCCGTTGTAACCGAGCGTGTAAAGAAATGCGCCGTTGATCAGCACATATAGCAGGAGAACGGAACCTGTCCCAAGGATAAGGGCGCGGACGATATTCCGGCGGGAATCTTTTACCTCGGCGGCGACGTAAGCCATCTCGTTCCAGCCGCCGTAGGTGAACAAGACAAAAACCAGGGCCAGGCTCAGCGGCAGCGGATCGAAACCTGCCGTGCTTGCCTGCCTCTGCGGCGAAAATACCGCTACACCTACGATGGCCAGCAGCCCGAGTGCCTTGACGACGGTCAGGAGATTCTGCGTCCACTTGCCTTCCCTGACTCCAAGGATGTTGATTATTGTCAGGATAATTGTCGCAACGGCGGCAAAAAGTCTCTGGCTGACGGCGGGATGGCCTGCGAGCGGGTCGAAAATTGTCCGGGCATAAGTAGCGAACGCGAAGGCCATGACCGCAATGTCACCGGGTCTGACTACCGTTAGCTGAGCCCAGCCGAACAGGTAACCGGCCCATCTGCCATACGCCTTGCTAAGATAGACATAGTCGCCGCCTTCTTTCGGATACGCAGTGGCAAGTTCGGCGTAGCAAAGGGCACCACATAGTGATAACAATCCACCGGCGATCCAGAGCAGCAGCACACCCCACCAGCTTCCGGCTCCCCTGGCGATGTCCGGGGCCATCTGATAGATTCCGGCACCGATTATAATTCCGACAATGATGCAGGTCGAATCGAACAGAGACAATTCTTTTTTCGGAGCTATCTGCATGTGGTAATTTTAGTGTTTCTTTCCGGGAAATCAATCTTTTTCGCCGCCTGCCTTTTCGGAAATTCTCGGGCGTTTTTTCATTGTCACGGTAACGCCCGCGGTTTGTATGGTCTCCAAAACGGGATTTTTAGTAATGGCGTCGATATAGTCCTGTCCCGTACTGTCGATATTGTGCGACAGGATTAGTCCGCCGGGGCGAACCAGCGGCAGAAGTTTATCCAGGTAGTCGCCGTAACCGGCCTTGTCGGCATCGATAAAGAGGACATCGATAGGCTCTTTTATTTTCATTACCGTCTCATGGGCGTCTCCCATAACGAGAGTAACGAGCTTATCGACACCGGCTCGTTTGAAATTCTTGCGGGCAAGTGACGCCCGGCCTTCGTCTATCTCGTGTGTCGTGAGTTTGCCGCCCGTTGTGCGCAGGGCCAGGCAGAACCATATGCCGGAATATCCGTTCGAGGTGCCGATTTCGACGACGTGTTTTGCGTTTGTGACCTCGGCTAGCAGCCGAAGAATTCTGCCGTCCACCGTGGGGACATTCATCATCCCCGCACTTTGATTTCGGTTCATATCTTCAAGTATTTCCAATATATGTTTTTCTTCATCGTTCATCGGTACGGGTGAGTATTGCCCGTATGAAAAACCTCCTCTTCCCGGCCTCATTCTTCCTCCGAAATCCCTGCGTCCGGACCTCGGCTGGCCCGTCAGGTTTTGAACCGCCGCCAGTAAAAGGATTATCCCGAATGTGATGAGAATGGTTTTTTTGAACATGTTTTCCCCTTTCAATATGAGTTTTTTTCGTTTTCATTTTAGACCGTCTGCCAGCTTCAAGAGGATATAGACGGATTTCGGGCGCGATTTATTTCAGTATTCGGAAAATGCAGTGTTATTTTCCAGCGTTCGATTTCCAGGGTATTTTCGGTGACTTATTGAAATATTTTCAGCGCTCGATATTGGGATCGGATTGTTCTATATTATTCTTGGTATCGTTAACATCGCCGAAAAGAGAATTCGGTTCTGCCAAAGGTCTTCTCTGGAATTCCCGGCGTAAATTCTCCTGTTGCCCTCTGCGCCAGCGTCCTGCTGCTTCGGGACCTCTACGAGCGCGGGGACCGGTTCCGTCGCGGCGCTGCCCGCCCGGGCGAAGCTCACGCTGGAGACGATTTAGTTCTCTTTGCCATCTTTGACGCTGGCTTTCATTGAGTATCGAAGATATTTCTTTGTTCATCTGCTGAAGAGTACTTTCGATTTCGGTGCGTGCGTTTTCCCGGATGTCCCGGAGCTTTTTCATGGAGCCGTCGATGATTGGTTTGATTTTGTCGGACTGATCCTCTGAAAGGTCGAGGTTCCGTCGCAGCGGGGGGATAACCTGCAGACTGTCAAATTCCGGACCTCCTGCAGGTCTTGTTATCCTGCGTGTCATATAAATGGAAGTCGAAGCGCCCCCGATGACAATTCCGGCGATGAGAATAATGAGACCGAAGAACGCCGTGCGCCAGTAATAAATTTTCCTGATATGTTCGAGGTTTATATTATTGTTTTGTTCCGTATTCATAATTACATTACCCAAGAAATGGCCTTCGATATTTCGTAAAGCGGACCGGTCCAGATGTTATTTAAAAAGACGGCCAGTGTCACGAATGGAACGGCGACCGCCGAGGAAAGTGCAGCAATCCACATAAGAGGCTTGTCCCATATTCGTGCCAGTTGTTTGTCACGAGCCATGAGAGCCGCGATGACTTTGTTGCCGACATTGACTTGTGGCGACTGTTCTTTGGCGGCTCTGGTGACAAGAGCATTAAATAATTCATTATTTTTCATAACTGCCTCCTCTCTATTTGTGACAGGAGTTTTTCAAGTTTCTTTTTTGCCCTGTTTGTCTGGACTTTTACCATCCCTTTGGTCCATCCGGTTCGCTGAGCGGTCCGGGCCACGTCACAACCATCGAGATATCGCAGAGTCAGGACGAGCCTGTCACGCGGAGGTAATTGCGCCAGAAGGCTGTGAAGCGTAGCGGCTGCCCGGGTCGAATCGATTTGGTCCGGAGCTTCGCCGGCGAGCTGATCCCATTCTTCGAGGCTGAATCTCTCGAGTTTTTTTTGCCGGGCCTGTTGTTTCCAGTAGCGATATCCGACGCGAGTGGCAATTCTTGCCAGCCAGTTCTCGAACGGGGCTTTTTCCCTGTATGTTCTGATACTCATATATGCTTCCACGAAAACATCCTCTACGAGCTCTTCGTGAATCAGAGGATCTCTGCTGAATCGCCACATGATTTTGCCGATGTGCTGCTGGTGTCGTTCTATAAGCCTTTTATATGCATCCGGCTCGCCCCGGCGGCTTGCCCATACATCTTCGATATCCAGAGTTTGCTCCATATCGCATGCCTGCTGGTCGATATGCTCTATTGCCGATTTGACCTTTTCAGACAGAACTTTAATCGCATAGAGAATAAAACTCAATGCAGGATGTATTGTATAACTTTTTTTTATCGGAAACGCGATCATCTTTTAGTGATATTATTTTAATTTTTTCGGTATCAATTAATCCCCACCGCCGAACATAGCGACGGTGGGGCACATTGTTTGTTTGCAATTGTCTCAATTTTCGATGTCAGGGTCAACCTCCGGTTGAAAATCTCGGCCTCGTCCCATGCCCCGGCGAAAACCACGTTCACGGCCGGGGTTTTCCTGTGTTTCAGTTTCTAAGTCACGACGGCGACCTGAACCTTCTCTGTTACCTCGTCTTGCTCCGGGACCTGCCTGAGCTTGCTGACCCTGGCCACGTCCACGACCGCGTCCTAATTCCTGCCGCACGCCTCGTCTTGCCCCGGGACCAACCTGAGCTTGCTGACCCTGGCCACGTCCACGAGCGCGTCCTAATTCCTGTCGCACGCCTCGTCTTGCTCCGGGACCAACCTGAGCTTGCTGACCCTGGCCACGTCCACGA
>Ga0272441_10006037_pt1 | contig 20590 bp, 11 predicted proteins | sample SSMProp6N_FD_193582 | JGI IMG/M metagenome (GOLD analysis project Ga0272441, IMG submission 193582) | Marine sediment archaeal communities from Little Sippewissett salt marsh, Falmouth, MA, United States - SSM-Prop-6N | ecosystem: Environmental > Aquatic > Marine > Wetlands > Sediment ...
GCCGAGGAAGGGCATAGGCCGCTGTTGTCGTCGGTGCGCATTCGGGCCGGCGCGCACTGGACGCTTCGCGGGCTGACCGTCAGTGCCGAGTTTGCCGAGAGCTACAAGCGCGGCACGCTGATCGATCTGGACAGCCACGGCTGGCAGGGCCCCGTCCACGACATCGTGGTGGACGGCTGCGCGATTCGTTCGGTGGCCGATAGTTCCGCCTGGACGGCCGAGGACTGGAATCAGCGGGCCTGCAACGGTTTGCAGGTCGACGGCGCGCGCATGACGATCCGCAACAATCGCCTGCTCAACGTCAACTTCGGAATTTCCGTCGACGCGAGCGACTCGGTGGTCAGCGGCAATCTCGTGGAGAATTTTGCCGGCGACGGCTTGCGCGGGCTCGGCGACCGCTGCACGTTCGAGTACAACACCGTGAAGAACTGCTACGACGTCAATCGCAATCACGACGACGGCTTTCAGTCGTGGTCCAGCGGCCCGAACGGCGTCGGCAGCGGCGAGGTCGTGGGCGTGGTCCTGCGCGGCAATACGATCATCAACTACGAGGACCCGAACCAGCCCCATCGCGGCGCCCTGCAGGGCATCGGCTGCTTCGACGGCACGTTCGTAGACTGGGTCATCGAGAACAACGTGATCGTCACCGACCACTGGCATGGTATCACGCTGGGCGGCGCACGCAACTGCCTGGTGGTCAACAACACTGTGCTGGATCGCAACGACACACGGCCCGGCCCGCCCTGGATCTGCATCGACAAGCACAAGAACGGCACGGTCCCCGTCGACTGCGTGGTCCGCAACAACCTGGCCACAGCCTTTACCAGTGCCGCCTGCGTTCTGCAAGAGCACAACCTGAAAATCGTCGATCCGGGGGCGTTTTTCGTCGATGCGGCCCGTTGCGATCTGCACCTGCTGCCCCGTTCGGCGGCCATCGACGCCGGCAGCGCCGCCGGCGCGCCCGAGCTCGACCGCGACCGCATCGCCCGGCCCCAGGGCGACGGAATCGACATCGGCGCCTACGAGTGGCACACCGACGACGTCCTTCCGGTCGAGCGTGACGCAGGCAATCCGCGTTGAAGGCCGGCGAAGGTTGTTGGCGCATCCGGTTCTCGCGTACTTTGGAATCGACAGCGGGCATGGATCCGGGGACGTTCGCCATGCCATTGGTCCGAAGCGGCATATGCCGGAGGTTTGGGGACAGAGTCCGTAGGAGACGCAGGTGTACCCAAGACCGGATGAGGCTTATTTCGGTACGATCTTGAAAGCCACGTCGTTGCCGATGTGATAGGCGTGGCCGCCGGTGGTTTTCAATTCCGGGATCGTGACGGTGAGCTTTCCGTTGCGGCACTCGACGGTGACCGGATCGAGGTACCGGCCGCGCCACGTGCGGTAGAGCCGCACTTCGTAGCTGCCGTCGGACAGCCCCGAAACCGTGAAGGATTCTCGTGCCACGCTCGTGCCCGGATGGACCACCCAGCCGAAGACAAAGTCGCCTTTCCTCAAGGCCCAGGCGTCGCAGTCGCCGGCGTCGATCTCGGCGGGCTGAAGGTCGAGGCGGGCGAAGTCGATGTCACCGACGAAGCTGGCGAAGTGACGCATCTGGTTGGTCACGACGCTGTCGTTGGTCCAGTCGGAGTAGGCCCACCAGAAGGGCGTGCAACACAGGCCATTGGCCATGCCGGCCCAGAGGGCGTTGTGGTAGATGGCCAGGTAGCCCGGCATGCCCGGCTCGTAGTACGTGTGGTCCCAGCCGCACTCGCCGATGAGAGCGGGCTTGGCGAAGCCGTCCCACAGGTTTCGGGTCTGGATCGCATAGTTGCGGTAGCTGCTGCGCAGCGGGCTTTCGTCGCCGGGACCGATCTTTCCCGTTCGGGGCATGGGATGTCCCTGGGCCTCGTAAATCTCGCGGGCGGCGATGTCGAAGATCTTATAGCCTCCGGGCCACCACTGGCCGATGCCGCCGCTTTGGGTGCCGGTGGTGGGGCGGCCGTGGGGGTCGTGCTCGTTGAAATACGCATCCATCTTGCGGCACCACTGCTCGGCCGCCGCCTGGTCGCCGTCCCGCCAGCCTTCGGTGCCATTGATCTCGTCGACGACGAACCAGAGGAACAAGGCCCGGCTGTAGCCCCAGCGGGCGATGATGTAACGGTACAGCTTCTCCTGATATTTCCAGGCCTCTTCGCTGGCGAAGAAATCGACGGCGGGCGTGACGAGGCTGTAGGGATTGCTACTGTACCGGGCGTTGCCTCCGCCCCAGACGGCCTGCGAGATATAGGAGTGGAACCAGAGGTTCCAACTGATGTGGATGTCGCGCGCTTCGCACCATTCGAAGACCTGGTCGAGCCGGCCGCAGCGGTTCTGGTCGTAGCGTCCCAGACCCGAGCCCATCGTCTCCAGCGGCGTAGGGAAGAAGCTGATGAAGTTGGCACCGAGTTCGTTGAGCCGGTCAAGACCCGCTTCGGTGATCCGGCCTTCGTTGAACTGCTCGTAGCTGTCGTTGTACCAGAGACCGACGCCGTAGAAAGATGTGCCGTCGTCGTACCGGAGGTAACGCTGATTCGCGGCGATGCGGATGAAGCCGTGGTGGGGCGAATCCGTGGCGGTAAACGTGTGGACTTTGCCTTGAGCGGTCCCTTCCCGGTCGCGAACCTTCACCGTGTACTTCCAGGTGCCTTTCTCAGTCGGGGCGAAGCGGACCATCCAGAGATGCGACCACGAGGACGGATTGTAGAAGCCCCAGGTTTTCCACGTCTTGCCTGATGGAGCGGTGAACTCGGCCCATAGATCGATCTGCTCCGGATCGAACGGATTTTCGTAGGTCGCGGCCAGATCGATCCGCAACTCGAACTTTTCGTAGAGGCCGACGGTCGATGTACTCGGCCAGACCGAGCGGATTTGCGGCTCGGCGGCCGGGACCGGCGCCGAGAGAGAGACGATGCATACGACGATCAATGTGACGTGCTTGCTCATGACAGGCTCCTGACTGAAACGGTGCGGCCCATTGATTCTGATTGTTCCGTGCATATTCCCACTGATCGCGGGGTTGGCCGTCAAGGAAAATCTTGTCACGACAAGAGGTTTGTGTCTGCGCAGTCTCCTGGGCGTTCGTGTCTTGAACTCGGGACAGCTACGCGTGGCAGCGTCAAGTCCGAAGGACTTGGCGATGGGGCAAGGCCCACGGTTCGTATGGCCCCACACGCAAAAGGCAAGTCCTCTATCGCCAAGCTGGCGCTTGACGCTGTCACCCGCACGCCAGAATATTTTCACAGACGCGAGCCATTTCCCTTACCGGCGGCGTCGGATGTGAAGGCGGCAGAGGGTCCGGGGCGGCAGTGTGAAGGCCACGCGGGTGCGCGGATTCTCGACGGTGAATTCCGTGGTCTCGCCGGGTGTGAGGGTCAACGTGTACGTCCCGGGTAGGAGCAGGTAGAATTCCGCCGCCATCGGCCGGGGGGCGGGGCCGAAGTGGAACAGCCGGGCGCGAAGGTAGCCTTTGCCTGCCTCGTCGACCAGGGCGGCGATGTTGCGCGGCGGGGTGAGCCAGCGCACGGCGTTGAGCGGGAAATAGTCCGCTCCGCCCGGGTCGCCGGTGACGCTGGAATACAGCAGGGCCGGATTGGGCGTGCGAATCGCGGGGACGGTTCTGTTGAGAATGCCGTCCGAGGCGAACAGGGTTGGGAAGCGAAGGACGCGGTCGGTGTAGCGCACCTCGCTGGTGTAGCCGGGGAAGTTGACGCGCAGGGCCTCGGCATTCTGCTTCAATGAGGCGGCCAGGGACTCAGCGTCTCCGTTGAGCCGACAGCGCATGTACGCTGACATATCGCGCGCCAGCAACACATCGAACTCGCTGCTGCCGGTGAGGAGCTTGTATTTGGCTAAAACGCTCGAAATGCCGCCGAGCCGGGCGGCGCACCACGCCTGCGAGCCCGGCGCCGGGTCGTCCGTCGGCGCTTCCAGATATGCCAGGCGCGCCCTTGCTATGGAGCGAATCGGTTCGAGGTATTTCTCCTGCCCCGTCATGTGCCAGGTCAGCAGCAAGGTGCGCGTCATTAGGTTCATCGCGCTGGGGAAGAGGTACAGCGTGTACTCGCCGTGATTGCGGGGGTCCCACCAATTCGGGGCGGCGCCGCCGACGGTGCCTTCGGGCCAGTGGATGGCCGAGGGGATGATGCCGGCGGGCTTGCCCCGTTCGGCGCGGGCGGCGGCGTCAACCCAGGTGTCCATCCAGGCCGGGAACAGGGCTCCGAGCTTTTCGTCTCGCGTCCGCTGCCAGTAGAGCAGGGCGGGCTGGACCGTACGCGGATGGTAGACGGTGTCGCACGCGCGGGCGGGTGTGAGATCGACCTTGTCGGCCGTGAAGTACGTGCTCTTGAACTGGAGGAAGCCGCGCTGGTTGCGCCCGGTCCACTTGTCCCTCATCAGCTCGGCCAGGCGCAGGGCCCGCCGGCTCCAATCGGGGTTGTCCGGATCGATGTGCATCATGGGGGTGATCGCGTCGGCGGAATCCTCGGCGGTGTGTTCGACGTCCGACATGCGCGTGGTGTAACCCGGCGCCATGTGTCGTTGGGAGAGCAGGGCGGCCGAGAACCGCGCCTGGGCTGCGTTGACCTTGCGGCTCTCGAAACCGATGAGGATCGGCGTCCAGAAGCGCCACATCTCGCAGTCGTCGCCCCAGCCGCCGCCGTACTGGCCGTCAGCCTGCATGCGATGGTCGATCCACCATTCGATGATGTCGGTAATCCGTTCGAGTCCCTCCCGTTGGTAGAGCGCCCAGGCCGGCGCGCCGGATACCGCGGGGTACTGCTTCGCAGAAGGGATCGGCTCGCCTAAGTACATCCGCACGATTGTGTTCTCAGGAAATGCCTTCGCGGCCTTCTCGAAGAACGCCCGCGCGGTGTTCAGAAACTCGCGCTTGCGCTGTCGGTTGTTCCACACACCACCCGATTCCAACGCGTACCACGTCACCATCCGCCCCCGGTAGAAGTACGTCAGCGGATAAAGCGGCGAATCCGCGGCGATGCCAAAGTCATAATCCAACGTACGCGAAACCTGGCGGCCGAAGTAATCGAGCCTCGACTCCTTCGCGCCGGTCCAGCGCTCGATTTCCGCGATCATTCGGTCGAGGTCGGCGCGCAGTGTTTTTTCCAGGTCGCCGCGTGACCGCAGCTCCTCCAGCGCGGCCAATCGGACCCGGTCCGTATCGGCATTGCCGGCACGTTGAATGAACCGCTCGACGTCGCCGGCGTTCGTTCGGCCTGCCGTCAGCAGCACTGCCAGCAAGAACAGCGAGAGCGGTTTCGTTCTACTCATGGGTCAACATCGGGTCGGCGCGGTTGACGAACTGGATGGCCAGGCCCCAGGGGTCGCGGAGCATGGCGATTTTGTCACCGCCCGAGGTGACTTCGACCTCGCCGACGGGCGTGGCTCCGGCGGCGATGAGCCGGGCGACGGTGGCGTCGACGTCCTCGACCATGAAAGCCACGTGCAGCAGCAGGGGGTTCATGGAGGCGTAGTCGGGCACGGCGTCGGGCGGGTTCGTGTAGAGTTCCAGCATCATGTTGCCACCGCTGTCGCCGATGAAGCGGCCGTTGACCGGCGGCGGGCCCTCGCGCAGGACCTTCATGTCCAGATTCTCAACGTACCATTGCGCCATCTTGACCGGATCGGCGACGTTGAGGGCGACGTGTTCGAGATGGATTGCGTTGCCTTCGTGCGTTCCCATGTGGTGTTTGCCTTCGTCTGAGTCGGAAGATCGGATTGCATGGCAGCCGGTCGTCAGTGCGACCAGGCACAAGATACAGACGAACGATACGGTTGTGACTGTCGGTTTGCAAGTCATTTCGAGCTCCTTGTTCGGTGCGCTTGGGCGCACGTTGACAGTGCGATTGCTTTCTCAGCCCTGATACGGATGCCTGTACGGCGTGCGGCAGCGCGATGCGCGTTTCCCGGCCACAGCCGCCGTTGCGAGGAAATCCCGCCGATGTATCCGCTCCATTGTGTCCCGTCCTTTCCTGTTGGTCGTTGACGACGCCTGGCGTCCACGGTAGGCGCAATTCGCAGGCACGCTCTTACGGAAAACCATGGGGCCATCATACCGAGCCGGCCCGCGCTGTCAACCGGTGGGACGTTCGTGCGTGCGGGCTTCGCCAATTACCGCGTGCCGCCGAGGAAAAATCGCCGGTCAGGGTGCGTCAAAGAAACGCCCCAATGCTGGATTCCTGGCGAATCGGCGTGTTTTGAGGCCTTCGGAGAGGCTCTTTAGCCATTTTGATAGCCAAACGTCTTGAAATCGAGTCCCCGGTTCTGATATGATTGAACGTGACACCTGTAGGAGGACCAAATTATGAGGTTAGACGGCACATCTCTGGCAAGACTGACAATGAGCGTCCTGGTTGCAGTAGGGCTGGCAGGTTCAACCGCTCTGGGAAACAACAAGTGGAGCGGCAACGGAGGGGACATCCTCTGGAACAACCCGGACAACTGGAAGAAGGGGATTCCCGATCCGGCCGTCGACGGCAAGTGCCAGATCGACGGCCCGGACGTCGAGGTGCTGATCGACGCGACGCACGTCGGTGACGCCGAAGCGATGAACGAGGAAATTCGGGTATCTTACACCGCCGACAGAGGAGCCGTGACGTTGACCGTCGATGGCGGCACTCTGCGTTGCACGGACCGCTTCTTTCTGGCGGCGCGCGAGGAAACCACGGCCACCGTGGTCGTCGACGGCGGGGGTCAGGTGATCGCTTCGCGAATCACGTTGGGTCGGATCGGCGATGGCGTGATCATCCTGAACGACGGCTTGGTGGATTGCTCGGCGGGCCAGGTCGAGTTCGGCCTCGCCGACGGCAGCGGTACGCTCGTTGTCAACGGCGGGTCGTTCAAGGCCCTGGGGTTCCTGGGCAGCAACAACGGCCGCATCGAGCTCAATGACGGCGTCTTGGAAGTCGGCTCGCTGACGCTGGGAGCGGTGACCGTGGACATTACCGCCGGGACCCTGATGGTGGCTGGAGATCAGACGGCGCTGGTCCAGGCCGACGCCCAGGCGGGCTTCATTACCACCTTCGGGCAGGACGGCAGCCGGGGCGGGTTGATCGTGGCGTATGACGCGGATCTGGACCGGACGGTTGTGACCGCCGACGCCGCGGGGATGGACTTGTCCAAGGCATGGCGCCCGGCACCGTCCGGAGAGGGGGCAGCGGTCGAGTCCGTCTTGTCGTGGAAGGCCGGCGATTCTACCGCGCCGGCCCAGGGTCACGATGTCTACTTTGGCACGGACGCGCCCGCTGTCGGCGACGCCACCGTTGACGACGCCACCGGCGTGTATCGAGGTCGACAGGATGCCAATAGCTACGATCCCGGCCCACTTGTGCTGGGCCAAACGTACTACTGGCGCGTGGACCAGATCCTCCAGGATAGCGGCGACGTGCACAAGGGCGACGTGTGGAGTTTCACGATGCAGCCCACCTTGATGATCGATGATTTCAACGGCTACGCCGATTGGCAGGCCGTGCTGGAGGTATGGCAAGAGCAGGGGTCTGCTTTCAACTGGGTATCGACCACGTTTGCAGCCGCCGGCAACTCCCTCGGCGTTGATCTCAAGCCGGAAGAGGGATTGACCGGCGCTATGGTCATGCATCGGGATATGGATTTGACGGCCTTCGGGGTCCGGGCCCTGGCATTCGATTTCGCCAGCGATCCGAACCAGGGTTTCGTGCAGGCGATTTACGTTGAACTCACGGATGCGGCGAGCACCGCCCGCGTGACGGTTGACGATCCGATGATCGTCCATAACCGTTCCTGGGGGCTGGTGGAACTCGATCTCGGGCAGTTTGCCGGGATCGATTTGAGGCAGATCAAGAGTCTGGCTTTAGGTGTCACCTTGTCGCCGGGCGGCACGGAACGGGTGACCGTGTACTTCGACCAGTTGCGTCTGTTCCCGCAGCGGTGCGTTTCGGAGAGGACGCTGGCCGGCGATCTGAACGGTGATTGCACGGTTGATGAAGCCGACCTGGCAATCTTGACGGACCGGTGGCTGGAAGGAACGATCCAGGTTGTTGCCGCCGAACCGTTGTCGCAGCCGGCCATGTGGCACAGATTCGAGAGCATAAACAGTATGATCTTCGGATTTGACGATGAGATGGGCCTTGCGGCCGCCACTTTGTCTGCGGGGGCAACGTTCGATTCCCGGGGTGGGTATGACGGCCTGGGAGCGGTCGTGTTCACGGGCGACGGGAGCTATCTGGACGTGGACGGCGCGGTGTTCGACGGCATAGCGGGTTCGGCGTTGACGGTCTCGCTGTGGCTCTACGGGGACGCGGCGTTCCAACCGTTCGCCAACGATGCGGTCTTCCATGCTTCGGGGGCCGGCGGTTTCACCATGCAGTTGATGTGCCCGGATTCCCAGGGTCGCGTCGTGTTCGACCACGGGATCGCTCCGGCCGACCGCGTGGTGTGGAGCGAAACGGATCCCGCCGACTGGGAAGGCCAGTGGAATCACTACGCCGTGTTGAAGGACGCGGCGCTGGGCGTTCAGCAGATCTATCACAACGGTCGGCTCGTGGCTGAAAACACCGGCGTCTTCCAGTCCACGCCGAGCAGCGGCGGCATGCGGATCGGGGCGACCAACCAGCCCACACCGCAGCGCCTGTACCACGGCAAGATCGACGAGTTCCGCATGTACGGCGCCGTGCTGCCCCAGGCGGCGATTCTGTACCTGGCCGACGGCACCGAAATCGATCAGGCCCCGGTCACCCCGGCCGATATCAACGGTGACGGCGTCGTCGACCAGTCCGATCGTGACATTCTGGAAGCCAACATGGGTAAGACGCAACTCTGGCCGTAGAGCGAGCCTCGCCCCGTCGAGGAGTATGGGCCGGACGATCCCTGCGGATCTCGCTGCCTGACCGGCGAGCGGACGTGGGCGCAGCGACTGCCCGGCGTTTGCAGACGGGAGAGCAGGCGTCTAAACTAAAGTTCACTGTGTGAGAGGGTCCCTTCCTCATTCTTCGGGGCGACAGTGACGTACGCTGCCGGCATCTGCGCCACAGGCAGACAACACAAAGGGGCCCGGGTTTTGCAGGCCCGGGCCCCGAAACGCGCTTGTGCCAGGAAGAGCTACGGGCCGGAGATCTCCGTTATCACTTGAGGTTTGGTGATCCAGACGTCGTCGATGAGGACCATGCCCGCGCCGTCAGGGGCGGGGGCGTTGCGATTGCCGACGCCGACGTACATCTTCCTGATGGCCGAGGTGTTGACGCCGGCTGCGGCGAGTTCGGCCAGCGGAATCTTCCACTCGGTCCAGTCGTTGACGATGGCGCCGTCGGGATAGGTGAAGGTGGCCGCGCCGCCGGAAGTGTCTTCGACCGTGACGTAGAAATCGGCGCGATCGTTGGCGGGGTGAACGCCGCTGATTTCGGCGACCTGCCAGACGCCGCTGACGCCGCCGGTCGTGGTGACGTTGGAGAACTCGGCCACCGCGGGGGTCCCGGCGGCCCAACTGGACACCACCAAGCCGATGTAGACATTGCCGAACATGGCAACGTCCTCTGACGAGACGGCCGTGCCGCTGGTGAAGGTGTCCCACGTCACCCCGTCGGTGGAGTGCTCCCCGGTGAGGGTGTCGCCGCTGCGCGTGATCCGCACCCAGTGAGGCATCGGGGTCGAGCCGACGGCAGTGGAGATGCCAACGGTGTCGCCGTTGGCAAGCTCGCGATACGTGAATTCCACCCTTTCGGCCGGTGTGACCACCATATGTGCCTGCGGGGTAACCGGCTCGAGGCTCGAACGCACCATGACGCCGGCGCGGCCCCAGATCCCGGTGTTGTCCAGAGTGTCGATCCGGGCCGTGATCGAGCCGTTGCCGACGAGCTGCTTGTAGACGAAGCGGAACTCATCGATCTGCATGTAGATGTCGGCGCCGGCGCCGCTCATCGTGATCGTGCCCGGGGCGGTTTCCATGAAGCCGACGGGGGCGCCTTTGAACCACAGGCTCAGGTCCGTGACGTTGCCCAGCGTCCAGTCCTGGGGCGTTGTCCAGGTCCGTTCGGCCTCGGAATGGTAGGGCATCTGGGAGTTGTCGTAGTACAGCGGCATGGCCTTGTCGCCGCTGTGCACGTTGTCGCTTTCCGCAATCGTGCCCTGGTAGTGTGGGCTCTCGATGCTCCAGATATCGTGCCCGACCAGGGCGCCGGTGCCGTTGCCCGGGTTGCCGTCGGGGAAATGGTCGTCCGCCGAGAAGCCCAAGCCGTCGACCCACGCCTGGAAGATGCGGTCGGGCGACTCGTTGGTGTAGCTCTCGAAATCGTCGGCGATCAGGTAGTCGGCCACGGTAAAGCTCCACAGCCTTCCCCGGGTGATCGTCTGGTCGTTGTTGATCTCATCGATACGCCAGTAGTACGTTTGGTCCCAGTCCAGCGGTTCGCCAGGCGTGTAGAACGTCCCGCTCTGGCGGGCGCGATGCACGCCTGTCATGTCCGCAGCGTCAGCGTCACCGACGGCGTTGGGGTCGGCGCCGAAGTACACGTCGTGCTGGGCGGCTTTGTCGCCGGCGGACCAGCTCAGCGGGGTGGCTCCGCGGATGTCGGTGATGTATCCGTTGCCGGGCTTGGGCGCCCAGGCTTTGGCGGTGTCACCTCGCATGGCCTGTTTGATCTGTTCCGGCGTCAGCGTCACGTTGTAGATGCGGACGTCGTCGATCATGCCGTCCCAGAACTCCGCGACGTCGTTGATCTGGCGGCCGATGTGCGCGCGGCTGGGCGTCAGGTTCCAGGTCTTGGCCCCCGATGTCACCAACACGCCCTCGGCGTACAGGCGGGCGGTGGTCCCGTCATAGGTCAGGCAGATGTGGCGCCATTGGCCTGCTTCCCAGAAGTCGTCCTTGATGATGTCGTCGCCGTACCCGCCGCCGTAGAGGCTGGCGCCGTTCATACCGATGAACATGGCCTGGCTGGTCACGGGCGAGCCGTACGCGGCGATCCAGCGGTATCCTGTCCCGATGGTGTCGGTCTTGGCCCAGGCGCACATGCTGCGCGGCTCGGCGCCCTCGGGCCAACCCTCGGGCCTGCCGAAGTCCACGAATTCTCCGTTTCCGTCCAGCTCCAGGGCGCCGCCGTCGTAACCGGCGACCCACTGCGGATCTCCGCGAAACTCCCCATGATGGTCGTACCCCGACCAATCGACGACAACCGCTCCCTCGCCTTCGTCGAGCGTCCACCAGGCCATTAGGTTGGGATCGGTCACGCCAACGTCCGGGACGGTCGTGAAACTCCACACGTCGCCGACCATCTTGCTGTCATCGGAGTTGATTTCATCGATGCGCCAGTAGTAGGTCGTGCCGAGTGCCAGCGGATCGAGTTCGAGAGTGGTGATGTCTTGATTGTCGATGAAAGCGGCCGCCGTGCCGTCGGCGACGTCCTGCTCGTTGGTGCTGAAGTAGACGTCGTGGGTGACGGCGTTCTGACCGCGCAGCCAGCTCAAATCGATGTCGACCAATTGGAATCGGGCGCCGTCGGTTGGCACGGGCTCGGACGCTTGCAGGAGAATCGCCGTGAAGCTCCACACATCGCCGGTGTGAACGGTTCCGTTGGCCTCGATTTCGTCGACGCGCCAGTAGTATGTAACGCCCGGCACGAATCCGAGCGTCTGGTAGTACATGGGAAACGTCTGTTGGTTACCTACCCGGTCGGCCTCGGTCAGATTGGGACTGGTGCCCAAATAGACGTCGTGAATGAAGATGTTCTCCCCGGGTTCCCACGTGAGCAGCGGTTGCATTACGCCCGTTGTGCCGTCGGCGGGCTCGGGGTCCAGAGCCTTCGCGAAGTCCGGCTCCGTCCCGTCGGCCAGGTCCTCAATGTGACTCTGTCGCAGGACGCTATCGTAGATGCGGACGTCGTCGACGGCGCCGTCCCAGAACTCGATGGCGTCGTTCACCTGCCGTCCGATGTGAGCCCGGCTCAGGATCAGGCTCCACGATTTGGCCCCCGAGGTCACCTCGGTGCCGTCGGCGTACAGTCGCGCCGTGCTTCCGTCATAGGTCAGAACGATATGATACCACTGACCCACCTCCCAGAAGCCGGAGCGGAAGATGTCGTCGGCGTAGCCTCCGCCGTAGAGAGAGTCGCCGTTGAGACCGATGAACATGGCCTGGCCTGTGCCGGGCGAGCCATAAGCAGCGATCCATCGCCAGCCACTGGCCACGGTGTCCGTCCGGGCCCAGGCGCACATGCTGCGAGGACTCGTTCCCGAAGGCCAGGTCGCCGGATTGCCGAAGTCCACGTAATCATTTGTCCCGTCGAACTCCAGCGCGCCGCTGTCCACACCGGCGGTCCACGTCGGACCGTTGATGAGGGTGCCGTCGTAGCCGTTGCCGCTGGAATCAGAAGCCGTTGTGCCGGCCGTTTCGTCCAGTTCCCAGCGGGCTACCAGGCCCGCCTCGGCGCTGCCGACGGCTCCGGCCAGCAACGTCAAGAGCGTCACGAAAGACAGTTTTCTCCACATGATGGTCCTCCTTCAAAAGCGAGTATGCGCTGCCTTCGCTTCGACCGCGCGCCGAAGCGGGAGCTTAGCGTTTGGCAGCAGGTCTCGAACCGGTCGGGATGTTTCGACCGCGACGGTTCCATGCGCCGTCGGGCTTGTGCGCGGCGCCGGATGCGTCAATTCACCTCCTTCCTGAAGACGGCTTCAACGGAGCAACGGAAGACATGAATACAGAGAATCCGCCATGCAGTGGAAATGCGCCATGGTTTGCTCCCTTGCTCTGTATCCGCAAATCACCATCGAACGAGGGCCTCCGAAACCGTCTTGCGATGCGATCGTGAATCGCGCGTGCTCCGCCACGCGGCCCGGCGAGTGCGATCCTTCCCGCAAGCCAAGTTTACACCCATGCCTATCACTCTTGTACCAAATCACGAGGGCCGGTGCAACGAGATTTTTGTTCCGGGCACGGGCGGGCGAGGCGGTGTGCCGGGCGGAAATGGCCGTGGGGTTGGGCCCGATAAGTGGGAGATTCTGAAGTGCTTTCCTTGGGCGGGGAGAGAACCGTCCCAACCGGACGCCGGGAGGCAGCGCGTTATAGGACATCGAGTCGAGCGATACGCTCAGCTCTTGCAGCGACACGCACGTTGTGATGTCACAGACCGTCGCGGCGGGCCCAGTTCGCACAAATAGCCAGCCGGTGTTCTGTGAACCACCGCTCCTCCGTGGTGCGGGCATGACATCCATTGCTCCGGCCCGCCCGGTGCGACCGACGAACCATGCTACTTCGTCGTCACGCCCAGCAGGAACAAGAGCATCACAAAAAGCGTCAATACTATCTCATTCATATAATCCACCCCAAAATTCAACCGCATTATACCATACATCGGTCGAGAAAGCAACCGTGTCCAGGTAGTATTTGCGGAAAACAGCGTGGCCTCTGTGTATACGCGGACAGAGCCTTGCAGTTACGTGTTTTCTGGGACGTACGATGCGGAAAACTTCAGGAATTTTTCCGCTCCGGTCGGTCGTACCTGGTTGTTTTCATTCCGTTAAGGCGCAATTCCGCCGGGTAACACTTCCTGCGCCGTGGCCTTGTCGTGGCACGTTCGGGCCCGTCTCGCGGCCCGCCGGAACCTGGACGGCACGGGCCCGGCAGCCTGCTCGCCGGGACCGTGCCGCTGTTGTTCCTATAACGTGTCTTTCTCACGACAACCGTCACCCGTTAAGAACCCAGCCCTTGCGGTATTTCTTGTAGATGTACTTCTCGGCTTCGGGGCAGTTGGTGGCCTTGAGGTTCTTCGCATCCCACTTGAGTTTCTGTCCGACGCGACTGGCCACCAGCGCGAGCATGTTGTTTTCGACCAGCATGCCGGAGTAATCGAAGTTGCACAGCGTGGGCTTGCCCGTCTTGCAGGCAATCAGCCATTCCTGGTGATGGCCCGGCGAAGGCGGGATCAGCTCGCTTTTCTCGGGCGAGTCGTAATGCGTCAGGTCGTCCTTGGGCATGAGGATGCGATAGCCGTAATCGCAGAGCAGGTAGCCCTTGTCCCCGTGGAAGAGCACTCCCTTGAACAGCTCGTCGCGGTTGAAGACTTTGGAAGGCATGCCGGGCTTTTTGCCACCGTCGTACCAGTTGACGGTCACGGCCGGACGCCAGTCGTTGGTGGGGTGTTCCCATTCGGCCGTCAGCCACTGCGGAAGGGTGTCCGAATTCATCGGCTCGCCTTTGGCTTCGCAGCTTGTCGGCAGGCCCAGGTCGAGCGCCCAGCAGGCCATGTCCATCATGTGGCTGCCCATGTCGCCGATCTGCCCGCTGCCGAAGTCCCAGAAGCGGTTCCAGGCGAGACAGCCGCCGAAGTACTTGGGGTTGTAGGGATGGTAGGTCGAAGGGCCGATCCACAGGTCCCAGTGGAGATGGTCGGGCGCCGGTCCGGCCTCCGGCAGGTAGCTGCCGCCGGCGGGCATGCGGCTGCACCACACGTGGGCTTTCTTGACCGTCCCGATCGCGCCGCGCCGGATCAGCTCCACCATGCGGCGGTAGTTGTCACTGGCATGGATCTGCGTGCCCATCTGGGTCGCGATTTTGCCCTTGTTCTTCAGATAGGTCTCGCGCACGACCCTGGCTTCATGGACCGAGTTGGCCAGCGGCTTCTCGCAATAGACGTGCTTGCCGCGGTTCATGGCCCAGACGTTGACGAAGGCGTGCGTGTGGTCCGTCGTCGAGCAGACCACCGCGTCGATGTTCTTCTGATCGAGGCACTTGCGCCAATCGAAATAGGTTTTCGCCTTGGGAAACCGCTTGGCGGCGCCGGCGAGATTCTTCTCGTTCACGTCGCACAGCGCTACGATGTTCTCTCCCTTGACGTGATTCAAGTTGGCCCCGCCCCGGCCGGCGACGCCAATGACCGCGACGTTCAGCTTGTCGTTGGGCGAGTTGCCTGCCTTGAGGATGCCGGAGTTCAGGATCGTCAGACCCGTTCCCAGGGCGGCGCTGTGCTTGAGAAACGTACGGCGGTGCATTGGCTCTTTCATGGATCTTCTCCTCGACAGAAACGTAATGCGTTTCAACCTTTCTCAACCAGAAGCATGGCTACACCCTAACGGGATGGCGGCGGAGATTCAACCCTTTTCCAGCGGCCCGGCGCGCTACGGCGCGAGGAGCAGTTGCATGGTGGGGACGTCACGGATCTCTCTCGGCGGGCGGCAGTGACGCCAGCCCCGTTGCAGGAGATTGGCCAAAATGGTGCGCTGGTTGCGGTGCCCCGGATCGTGGGCCAGATTGTTCTGTTCCCAGGGGTCGGCCTCGAGGTCGTAGAGCTCGAACTCGTGGGCGGCGCCCTTGCGACCGCTCCAGTCGGTATAGCGCCAGCGTTTGGTCCGCAGGGAGCGTCCGACGTGGCCGGCGATGGCGCAGGTGGTGAAGGCCGCCTTCTTCCAGGGTTGCTTTGGGTCGGTCAGCAGCGGGGCGAAGCTCGTGCCTTCGAGGTTCTCCGGCGCCGTCGCCTCGAGCAGCGTGCAGAGCGTCGGCACCAGGTCCACGAGCTCAACGACCTCATCGCACTCGGCGCCCGCCCGGCTCGCGCCGGGGACGCGCACCAGCAGCGGTACCCGCGTGGATTGCTCGAAGAGGGTGTACTTGCTCCACAGGCCGTGCTCGCCCAACTGGAAGCCGTGGTCGCCGAAGATCAGCACGATGGTGTTGTCGGCGAGCCCCGTGTCTTCGAGCGTTTTGAGGACCAGTCCGATCTGGGCGTCGATAAAAGAGACGCAGGCGTAATAGGCCAGGACCGCCTCGCGGGCCGCCTTCGAGGAGACGGGGCCTTCGTAGCCGCTGTTGAAGATATCGTAGTTGCGGCCGAAGCGCCGGGCCACGGCGGGGACGTTTTTGTCGGCCTCGGGCGGCGCGCTCGGTGCCGGGATGTACATCAGGTCGTAGAGGTCGAGATATTCCTTCGGACAACGCAGGGGCGTATGCGGCTTCGAGATGCCCAGCGACAGGAAGAACTGCTTCTTCTCGGCGGCCATCTCCCGCAGAATATGGGCGGCCAGACGCGCCTTCTTTCCGTCGGATTCCTGCTCGGCCAACAGGCCCGAATCGCCGAACAGATTCGCCATCGGCTGCTGGAACATGGCTCGCGCCTTGTCGTACTCCCGCGAGCCTTTCTCGGTGCGGCGCCAGATCTCGTCGCGCCGTCGCTTGAGCTGGGTCATGCGTTTTTCCACAGCCGGGTCGGACGAATACCGAAATCGAGGTTTGGGTAGCGCCGCGATCTGCTCGGCCAGGTCTTTGGGCAGGCCCGTGGTGACGCCCTCGTAGTCTTTGGGCCGCTCGCAGGATTCCAGGCGGTCGAAAACGCTCAATTGCTTTTGGGCCGTCCAGGTGTGGTGGAAGAGCTTGCCGATGTTGATGGTGTAGAGGCCCTTGCCGCTCAGCAATTCCGGAAGCGACTCTGTTCCCTTGGGCAGACGCCGGTCCATCGGGTCGGCGTTGGTGAAGACGCGCGTGGTCTCGGGCCGCAGTCCCGTCAGGAACGAGCTGCGGGACGGGTTGCACATCGGCGCCTGGCAGTAGCAGCGGGAGAAGCGCACCGCCTGTGCCGCAAAGCGATCGAGGTGCGGCGTCTTGACCAGGGAGTTGCCGAAACACCCCACCGCCGCGGCCGTCAGGTCTTCGATATCGATCAACAGGACGTTCATGCCCGCCACGTCGGGTCGGTCCGGAGGTGCTTCCGCATGCGCGGCGCCGCGGCCCAAAGTCGGCAGCACCAGAGCCCCGGCCATGCCTGCTGCGACATCCTTGAGAAACGTGCGACGCCTCATTTGGTGTGCTCCTGAAGAAACTCAATCGATGCAAATGTGTTTTAGCTGTTCGCAACTCTCAGCATACAACAAACGCCTGCATTTATCAAGATGCGCATCGGCACTCCCATCAGGTCCGCGCAGTCGCCATGGACTTCTTGTTCGTCAGATAGACGCCGGAGAGCACGAGGATCGCTCCGGCGGCCAGGGACCATGTGATCGGCTCGCCGAGGATCAGGAAGGCCAGCACGACCGCTGAAATCGGGACGATATTGATGAACAGCCCGGCCCGCGTCGCACCGATGAGCTTGACGCCCTCGTAGAACCACACGAAGCCGAGCACGGTCCCAAACACCGCGAGATAGGCGATGGCCACCCAGTCCAGCAGTGACGCCGGACCGAGGTTCGGGCCCAGGCCTTCCAGCAGTGCCGCCGGAACCGCCAGCGCGCCGGCGCCGATCGCAGCCGAGTAGGACACCGACGCCAGCGGAGAGAGCTTCTTCATGACCGCTTTGCCGATCAAGGAGTAGGCGACCCAGCATGCCACGCAGCTCATAATGAACAGCTCGCCCCAGCCGACTCCGCCGGCGGTGATCTCGCGCGGATCGCCTCGGGAAATCACTACCACGGCACCCAGCACCGACAACGGGATGCCGACCAGCGCGCCGCGTCCGAGTCTCTCCTTGAAAAGCACCGCCGAGGCCGCCGCGATGAAAGCGGGGCAGGTGGCGATGATCAGCGCGGCCCGCCCGGCTTCGATCAGCTTGAGCCCTTTGAAGAACATCACGTTGTAGGCGAAGATGCCGGTCATGCCGAGTAGAACGATGGGCACGATCTGCGCCCGGTGCAGGCGGGGCAGTCTGCCTTCCTTGCGGGCGGTCAGCGCCAGGAGCAGTACCGATGCCATCGCGAAGCGCAGGAACGCGATCGTGAACGGCCCGAGGTGTTGCGAGACGTGCCGGCCGGCAATGAAGGTGCCGCCCCAGAAGACGGCCGTCAGTACCTGTTTGACATAGATGTTCATTGGACGTCTCGCGCGTGGCTGGCGAGCAGGGCCAGGAAATCCGCCGCCGTGAGCTCGGCCAAACTGGCGGCCACGCGGTCGGCGCCGGCCTCGGTCAACTCATCACCGCTGCGCGTCGTGGTCACGGCCACCACGGGCATGCCCGCCGCCTTGCCCGCCTGCACGCCATGCACCGCATCCTCGACGACAGCGCACCGGCCCGCCGGCAACCCTAGCTCCTCGGCGGCCTTGAGAAACGTCTCGGGCGACGGTTTGCCCGTGCGGACCTTTTCCTTCGTCACGCGCGCCTGCATGGTCCGATCCAGATGGGCGGCGGTCCAGAAGACGTCCACGTTCTCCTTCGGCGCCGACGAGCCGATCGCCAGCTTGAAGCCGCGGGCCCTCAGGTCGTGCAGCAGGGCGTCGGCGCCCTCGGCCAGCTCCGGTCGGCTGCGGATCAGCTCTCGGTAGCGCTGCTCCTTCCACTGGCCCATGCGTTCCATCTCCTGTGCGGTGACGTCCGGCCGCAGCATTGGAATGATGTTGTCGTTCTGCATCCCGAACGTGTCGCGGAAGAACCGCTCGGACATTTCCAATCCTTCCTTCGCGGCCAGATCGTGCCACGCCTGGCAGTGGGCCCAGGCGCTGTCCACCAGGACGCCGTCCAGATCGAATATCACTCCCAACGTTTCATTCTCAGATGTCATGTGTCGAAAGACCCTCGATTGACATTGTGATTCCGTTTCAACGCCTGTTCCGTCGACGGGCGACCGGACAGGCAAAGGGCTCCATCGTACCGACCGGCGGCGACAGGTCAAGAGAACTCCGCAGCCAATTGCACCGGCCCGGGGTTTTTGCTTCGCTGCACGGATAACGCCGTGCAAGACGAAGGAGAACACGAATGAGACACAAGAGCGGTACGACGCCTGTATACGACGTTGATGTTCCCCAGGCCCATCGCTCGCGCGCGACTCCATGGTCTGCGCTGGTCCTGAGTTGGCTGCTTGCCATCCCGTTGCCCGCCGCTACGGTCCCGCATCATCCGGACCTGGCGTACATCAACACGAGCTTCGAGAACGCCTCGCCCCTGTACTGGGAAGCGGACCCCAACGGTCTGGTTCACATATGCCTCGTGTACGACCAGCAGCGCAATTCCCCGAACCGGGCCAACGGCCACTGGTTCCTCCAGCTTCAGACCGCGCCTCGGCCGGGCGATCAAAACCGGCTGGGTTCGTAGCCGAGCTTGCCGAAGACGCCGCGCTGCACGCGGTGCAGGTCCTCGTTGCCCGGTTGCGTGGAAGCCCCGCCGGTACGCCCGCTGTTTTGCCACTGATTGTACTCCATCTTGGCCACGTCGAGGGTACGCGGGTCTTTCCACTTCCAGTATTCGCTGTGGCCGTCGGCAAAGCCCATGTTGGTTCCGTCGCCGTGCCGCGCAGTGATCTGGTCCCACCAGCGCTCCTGGTCGTACCAGATCGTCCAGCTCGACGGGCTGAGCCGGCCTTCATCCAGGAAGACGATCTGTTCGGTAGGGCGGCGAATCTGGCTGCGCAACGTCTTGATTTGCTCGGCGGCGCCTTGAATGGCGTAGTGCCCGTTCATCGCATCGGGAATGGCGTAGGTCACCACCTCGCCGCGTATGCCCGTCGGACATTTGTACAGTTTTACCTCGGGACAGTAGCGATAGAGCAGGCCGTCGCGGATTCCTTTGAGCCGGTCCTCTTCCGTGGCGTTTCGCCCGGCCCAGTAAACCCAGCACACCCCGTCTCTGTTCTGCGTCCCCGTTGAGGTGCAGCCGTTGGCCATCTTGCCCTCGTTGTCATCGGCGTAGAGGTTCCAGGCCAGTGACATCTGCCGGAGATTGTTCATGCACGCGGCCCGCTTGCCCTGTTCCTTGGCGCGGTGCAGAGTGGGAATCAGGATCGCCATGAGGATTGCAATAATCGCGATCACAACCAGAAGCTCAATCAGTGTAAAGCCTCTCTGTTTGCCAATCATAGGTGTCGCTCCTTTTCCCGTAGGGTTCCCACGTTGGCCCCGGATGCGAGACAAACACCACCGGCGTCAGCTCCTATAGTATACCGTTTCGAATCTATATCCAACAGAAAGTTTTTCGTTGGCACATGGGATTTTCAGCCCCAAAGCGGCAGATTGTTCGAGTAGACACGGCTTTTCGGCCGGTCTCCGGTGACGGAGAAGGTGCATGCCACTGACAGACGCTGTTCGCAGTGCTTCGCACCATTCGTTATCTCCTGACACGACAACATCTATTCCGGCGGTTCGCAGGACGACTAAAACCTGCGGACTCGCACCGGCTTGCCTCGGCGCACCGTTCGGCTCACCGAATCGCCCCCTCGATCCCTCTCGTCAACGGCAAAACCGCGTTTTTTTTGCTCCAAAGACGACGAGCCGGCCAATCTCGCCCCCGCCAATTGGCTTCGTTTGGCGCCACCGGTCCCCACCTTGCTGGTAACGGCTTTCGCCGCCTCGCTGGCCATTGGCTTGGTTTGGCGCAACGCCCCATCAGCACCGGAGCAACCCGCCCCCGCCGCCTGCGGCGTCGCCGACGTGGCCTGGGCCTGCCCGCCCATTGCGTTCGTTTCGCCTGCTGCCTCCTCCGCCGCACCGGTAGGGTGGGGTTTGCCCCACCGCTCGTCTGCTCCCGTCGCTTCCGGCGCTGCAAATGTAGAAAATATGGAACGACCGGCTCCTGGAGTTATGGTCGATAGAGACCATGGGCTCAGCGGCGTGTGGCCGCTGGTTATCGCGGGTTACTCTCGGCGATAGCAGAGCCGCCTATGAATCGTTCTT
>Ga0272441_10006039_pt1 | contig 20588 bp, 25 predicted proteins | sample SSMProp6N_FD_193582 | JGI IMG/M metagenome (GOLD analysis project Ga0272441, IMG submission 193582) | Marine sediment archaeal communities from Little Sippewissett salt marsh, Falmouth, MA, United States - SSM-Prop-6N | ecosystem: Environmental > Aquatic > Marine > Wetlands > Sediment ...
TCAATAATCGATAGATTAGTCATAGATAAAATAAATTATGAGATAAATGTTTAAAATATGACATTATAAAATATTTAAATATTATAAATATTATAATAATTATACAATATGTTTCATTTCAATTGCGATGTTTTATCGAGGTGTGGAATATTAAATCTATATGGAACGGCAGCATATCGTTCGGTCTGGTCAACATTCCAGTGAGGATGTACTCGGCCATACAGGGGAAGGGCATCAACTTCAAGCTACTGGAGAAGGAAAGCCTATCGCCAATCAAATACTACAGGACATGCGCCACGTGCGACGGCCGGGAAATACCCTGGAGCGAAGTGGTCAAGGGCATCGAGCTAGAGGATGGGGAGTATTTTGTTATCTCCCAGGAAAGATTGAGGGAGCTTAGGCCAAAAAGGACGGACACCATTGAGATAACTGAGTTCATAGACGGGGAGCAGGTGGACAAGGTCTTCATCGACAAGCATTACTATCTGGGCCCGGAAAGGAAGGGGCAAAAGACATACCACCTCTTCAGGGGGGTGTTGCAGCGGTCTGCCAAGGCGGCGCTTGGCAAGTTCGTGTTGAGGGACAAGGAACACCTATGCACCATCGAGGGATATGGTAGGGGGCTGTTGCTGACAACGCTCAACTATAGGGACGAGATAAGGGAGATCTCCGATGTCGTCGGCACAGAGGGCGAGGTGACGCTCAACGAGAAGGAAGTGGACCTGGCAGAAGAGCTAATTGAAAGGATGACAGGAAGAGATAATGACATCGGCAGGTATGAAAACAGCTTCGAGAATGAGATAAGGGCCCTGATAGAGAGATACAGGTCAGGCGAGCGCGAAACATTTCAAGAGGGTCCCGTGCGTGAGACCGATGATGATACGATACTTGAAGCACTTCTGGCCAGCCTCGAGGATTGATAGAAAAATTGATTAGTCCTCAGGGGTATTATTAAAGGGGATATACTTGAAAGTGAGAAGTGAAGCATTCGAGGATGGAGCTGACATACCTTCAAAGTACACATGCCAGGGAGAGGACATCAATCCTCCATTGTCAATTGAGGACCTGCCGGAAGGCACTGTGTCATTGGCACTGATAATGGACGACCCTGACGCTCCCGTAGGCACATGGGACCACTGGATAGTTTGGAACATAAGACCAAACAAGACCATTGCGGAAGGCAGTATCCCTGGCACCCAGGGCCAGAATGATTTCATACAGTCAAAATACGGTGGACCCTGTCCGCCTACAGGCATGCATAGGTACTTTTTCAAGTTCTTTGCACTTGACACCTTCCTTGAGCTGAAGGAAGGATCAAAAAGGGAAGCGCTCGAGAAAGTCATGGAAGGCCATATCCTTGGCCAGGCCGAGCTCATGGGCAAGTACAAACGAAAGTGACCCTACTATCTATTTTCCTCTACTTTTATTGCAAATTTCACATTGGCTTTGTATTCGGTGATCTTTCCGTCCTTTACATGGGCCTTCCATCCTATGACATCCAGCCCCACAACGTCCCTAAGGGTCTTTGAGGTCTCAAGCACGCCCGATTCCACGGCATCCTGCCATGACTTGTCAGATGTGCATACTATCTCTATCACTTTTATTACGCTCATTGGAATACCTCCATTATATTATAGGGGCCAGATAAATAAAAATATATCAACCAATGTCGCTGTTCGCCGAGGGCAAACCTAGGAATCCTTTGGTCTCGGCATCTCCGTAGCCGTTGACGCCCCTTGTATAAAGAAGGGTCGCCACTATCCCCAGCAGCAGCATGAGCCAGAAGGTGATGAACCTGTCTATGAAAACCGCAGGCGCGACCGATGACGCAGTGAACTGCGGGAGCATGGAATACAATAATATCCTGCCCGACTCCACAGCGCCTATCCCACCCGGTGTTATCATGAAAGGCGACAGGAATAGCCAAACGCTCTCGAACAAGATGAAGTAGTAGAATGGGAGGGATATCCCAAAGGCCTTGAAGAGCACCATCATCCTGATCGCCTCCACAATCCTTATGCCCAATGTGGTGCCCATTGCATTGTATGTGTTGTTGGGCGAGCTGTTGAGCACTGTGAACGTCCCAAGGAATTCTAGTATCTTTGAACCGTACTTCTTCTTTGAGATCCTTGATATGATGCCCTGTTCGGACTCCCTGGAATTGATCTTGATCGAAATGTGAGGATGATTGACTACCGCTATCCCAACGGCGGCCAGTCCCAGAAGTCCAAGGCATACATACAATTGAGCATTTACATAGGAGGGAAGGGAGTCCCTGAGTATGAAAAGTGCAGGCACTGCCAAAAGGAACGTCCCAAAGATCTCAAATCCGTAATCGAGAACAATGCTGGCGAAGCCCTTGGACTTCGGTATGTTGAACTCCCTTTTCAGCAGCATCGACCTTAATGCCATTCCCACGGCAGAGGTTGGGAAGATGGAGTTTGCGGCCTTGTCTATCATCTGGAAGTGCAATGCCTTTTTGATTCCAACGATGTGGCCCGTGATCCCGATTATTGTGGACCACCTGTGCGCGTTGAGTGTCAAGGTGACCCCGTAGAGCATGATGGCTATGGACAGGTATTTGGCATCTATCATCTTGAAGGCGGATATGAGCGATTCGAATCCAACATATTCCACTAGGTAGTATATCATGGCAATTGCAACTACGACAGATATGTGGTTCTTGTATCTCTTAACGTTCACAGGCATCACTAGGATTGTCATTGGGGGGTGTTATCTCGCAAAAAGTCTTGCTTAACGACACAAATAAATTTTCTTTTATAAATCTTACTATAGGAATTAAAATATGGTATAATATATCCTAATCTAAGGAAATATGCTATATTCTTGGAACTACTATCTACATAGAATCCTTAAGGTCCCTTATCCTGTCCATCAGCTTGGCCCTGGGGCCGTCCAGGGATATGGAACTTTTGAAATAATCATTCCAGTGGCCCTTATTTACATAGTCAGTATAATTAGCGATATTTATCGTCTGTGAGCTGAAGCCCTCCTCCTCGAGCATTGGCCATCGTACCGGGCAAGCGATAGGCGCGCCCTCATTGGGCCTGAGGGAGTAAGGCGCCACCGATGTCTGTGACTTCCTATTCCTCAAAACGTCCACAAATATCTTACCCTTTCTCCTATCCTTCCTAAGCTCTGTGGTGAACAGGCCCTTGTTCTCAATCGTGATGGTCTTGGCAACAGCGTCTACGAACTTCTTTATGCCTGCATAGTCGTTGAGGGGTTCGATGGGGGACACTATATGAAGGCCTTTTGAGCCTGTGGTCATAGGATGGGCCGAAAGGCCCAGATCCTCAATGAAGTCCCTTATTACGTATGCCGATGGGATAAGCCCCCCAAAATTGTCCTCCGGAGGGTCGAGGTCTATCACCAGCCTGTCGGGATTGTCTGGGCTGGAGGCCCTGCTTGTGGTCATGTGGAAAGTGATGGAAGCGAGATTCACCATGTACTGCAGGGAGGGGAGGTCATTGCATACAGGATAGGTAGTGGAACTGCCATCATCGGCCTCTATCCTGGCGGACCCTATCCATTCAGGGAAGTATTCCTGCCTCTCCTTCTGGTAGAAACCCTCCTTTTGGATCCCGTCGGGAAATCTCTGAACAGTTAGGGGCCTGTCTCGGATGTGCTTGAGCATCTTTTCAGATACGTCGGTGTAATAGTCATAGACCATTTCCTTGTCAACACCTCTGAACAGCTTTTTTTTAGGATTGGAAAGCTTAACCCTGTGGCCGCCGGGATTGCCGGGCGCCTCCCTTCGAACGTCCTTTTGGTCCTTGTCCGTCCTCGTGCCCTTGTATACCGGGTGCCTTAATCTTCCGTTCGAGGTCCATTCGCTGAATTCGACCTCGATGATCATGGATGGCATCGTCCAGTGAACGCCGTCGATCTGCCCGCCAAGGTCACTGAATGGCGAAACGCCGGTCTCCATCCCGCTTAAAACGCCGGAGAGCCTTTCCAGCTCCCTCTCTGTGAATCCAGTTCCGACCCTGCCGGCGTAATGAAGTTTCTTCCCCTTGTGGTAACCTAGCATCAAGGATCCAAGACCGCCCCTCTCGCCCTTGGGCTCTGTAAAACCCCCTACAACAAATTCCTGCGAGTTGGTGCATTTGAGCTTCAGCCAGTCTGTAGACCTCCTCTGCAGGTATCTCGAATCTGGCCTCTTGATCATGACACCCTCCCATCCAAGCTGACAGGCCTTGTTGAAAATCTCCCTGACATTGCCACGCTCATGGATGGAATACCTTATGGGGTCCTTGAAGGCGAAAAAGGACCTAAGCATCCTCTTTCTCTTTAAAAGGGGGAGGGAAGTGACATCGTATCCCCATATATGTATAACGTCAAATATGTAATAGAAGACGTCTATGCCGCTGTTCATGGCCTTTTTTGGGTCGTCAACGTGCATCCTCCCCTGCAAGAGTGAGAACTCGGTCTTTTCACCATCGAACGCCACTATCTCGCCGTCTATCACAAAACTGCCAACGTGCGAGCCCTCCAGGGCCTCGATTATCTCAGGGTAGCTGTTGTCAAGCGATTTGTCGTTCCTGGACCTTAGTGAGACCCTGCCCTTGCGCTTGTAGGCGATGCAGCGCTCCCCGTCATATTTCCGTTCAATAAGCCATTCTCCTTCGCCAACTTCCTTGGCCAGGGTGGCTAGCATCGGATTGACCCTCGTGGGCATTCCGGACCTCTTGAGAAGTTTCCTTAGCTCGTCATGGGTGTCGTGGGAGGAGGAGATGGATCCCATGTCCCTGCCGCTGGCCACGGAAGTGTCGCCCTCATCCAGCACATCATGGTCTGTGTAGGCATGCTCACCCGAATCCTTGAATAAAAGCCAATCCTTTTCGCCCCTAGTTTTGATAAGGTGGAATTGCCCCAAAAGCCTGTGCCCTTCAAGATAGAAGGTTATATGGCCCTTTTTTATGGCATCCTGTACAGATATGGGCTTCCCGTCCTTTTTGGACCTGTTGATAAAGATGCCGCTGTCCCATATCATCACGGTGCCGGCGCCGTATTGGCCTTTGGGTATGTTCCCTTCAAAACTCGCATAGTCCAGGGGATGGTCCTCCGTGCGAACCGCCAACCTTTTCACTGAGGGGTCCATTGAAGGCCCTTTGGGCACGGCCCATGAGAGCAGTATCCCGCCCTCCTCCAGCCTCAGGTCGTAGTGAAGCCTTCTGGCCGCATGTTTCTGAACAACGAATATCCTCTCATCTCCGGCCGCCTCGTCCCCTTTTGGTTCAGGCGTTATCGAAAAGTCCCTCTTGCCGAGATATTCATCGAGCGGCATAGTTCATATTGTGCCGCCCAGATAAAAATAATTAATCCTCAGGATGTGTACTTCCTGATCACATCCATGTATTCTTCGTTTAGGCCACCCATTCTGAATATAAACGCCTTCTCAACACCCCTGTCATCCAAAAATCTAAGGTCCTTTTCAAGATTCTCAGGCTTAAGGATGAAGCTGTGCTTGAATATGCCGGAGGCTATGGTCCCCAAAGCGACCTGTATCGTTGAACTCTCATCACAGGCCTTGCGAGAGATATAGTTCCTGATCGAACTTCTTATCACATAGCTTGGTATCTTGCTGGTGTAGAACATCAATATCTGCCTGTGGCATTCCCTGTTGTGGGATATTCCCATCTGAACGAGCAAGCTCTTGAAATGATCCAGGGGGTAGGGGTATTCCGTGGATATGAAGTCTATGTTGTGTGATTCCAATCGGTCTATTATAACATTTATCATTCTCCTGTTCCTGAAAAAGTAGTAGAAGTTCTCATAAAACATCTTGAGATTGACCAACGGCAGTTCAAGGTCGAGCAGCACCTTGGGGGGATGATCCCCCCCATTGATTATGATGTCATTGATCATGTCGGAGAGCTCCTTTGGCTTGGAGAAGGGAGATATCCAGTAGGACTCCTTGAGGACCGGCCAGTACCCTACGTCGAGCTCGGGGTTTATCGTGCGTAGCTTGTCGGAAATAAGATTGAAGTCTGCAATGGATGTTGCGGCAACGTATATCCTTGAAGGAAAGTCGATATACCTTGCTTTCTCAAGATTCTGCCATGTAGGGAATTCCTCAAAGAAGTTTATCTTCATTGTTATTTCAATATAATTTAAAATATATAAATCCTAACCATTCACTGTGCTTGGAATGCGGCCATCTCCCCCATCCTGCCTCAATATCTCCATATAGTCGGATCCCTCATCAAGCAGATATTGCTTATGCGAGAAGAGAAGGAAGAATGCCCCAATGAACAGCATTATCCAAAAGGTGATGAATCTGTCAACGAAAACAACTGGCGTGGCCGCCGATGCGCTGACGCTGGGCACCATTGAGAAAATCGCGATCTTTCCAGACTCCGCTGTACCAATACCCCCGGGAGTGAAGGCGAACAATGAGAACATGACCCATACGATCTCGAAGAGGAGGAAGTGGTAGAAAGGCAATGCTATACCAAACGCCTTGAACACCAGGAGGAGCCTGAAGGCCTCTGCCAACTTGATGAGAACGCTGAGGGCTATGGTGTTGAGCGATGTAAAAGGATATTCTGTTACCACCTTGAAAGAGGAGAGGAACTCCATGACCTTCGTGCCCAGCCTGTGCCTTGTGAAACGGTGCACAACTGAGTTGCCTTCGGTCGTGTCCTGTATCCTTTCCAGCCTCCTGGACACCTTAGGATGATTGATAACTATGACGCCCAAGGTGCCAAGCCCCAAAAGCAGAACGCAAAGGTCCAAAGTACCTGATGCAGTGAAGGATAACTTTGAGTGCATGAGAAAGATGATTGGCAGTCCCAGCAACAGTGAGGCGAACATTTCAAATCCATAGTCCAAAAGTATCGTGGCAAATCCCTTTGAAGGCCTAATGTCATGCTTCTTGTGAAGGAGCAGGGTCCTTGCGGTTATCCCTACGGCTGAAGTGGGGAAGAACGCATTGGCCAGCTTGTCGATCATGAGCAGCTGGAAGGTGCTGAAACAATGTACCGGCTTGCTGACGATCCTGATCAAGGAGCTCCACCGAAGTGCGCTGAGCATAACCGTCCCAATGTAGACGAACAGAGCCATGAGAAAGTACTTGGGATCAAGTTCCCTGAAGGCGGAAATCATCTTGTCCGGCCCCGCCAGTTTGATTATGAGCACAAGGATGCAGATTGAAAAGAGTATGGAAAGCTTTTTCTTATGCTGGGAAACGAAGACCATTACACTGCCGGGCACAAGCCCTGTAAGGAATCCTATGGCTGCCTTTATCTTATTAATAGAAGTATCCCCCAAGAGTTATTAAAGACCTTGATATCATAGATATCAAATATAGATTTAATAGTTATAATATAAATTTTTTGATATTATTATATATATTATATATTAATTGATAAGAATAAATATTCAATATATATTTTATATACAATAATAAACAATAAAATAAATAATATTCATCTTTTATAAAAACAAAGGTACAATATCCAAAAAATATTTAAATTGTCACTATTCCAGTTTTATTGGTGGCCTACAGATTAAAAGATTATAGACCCTTTCGTTCCTATATATTAATCATTTGATGGTCCGATATATCCCCACCATCGCCATCATCTGGCCACCCTTACTTTAATTCCATGACTAGGAAAAGCCCGGATATTATCAACGCAGCGCCTATAAGTATGGGCATTGTAGGTATTTCTCCAAGTATGAACACGGCAAGTATAGACGCCCCTATAGGCTCGAAGAGAATGGATGCGCTCACCTGCGCCGCCTTGAAGTGTCTCAGGGAGTAGTTGTAGACCGTGTGGCCTATGCAGGATGGCCCGATTGCCAACAAAGCGAACAACAACTGCTCCCTTGGCACCATCACGCCAAGTGAAGTCCCCCTGACTGCCGAAGCCAAAAGAAGGAAGAGGAAGGCGAAGACATAGATAAGGGTGACATAGCTCAAGGTGTCTATTCCATCGCGGACCTTTCTGCCGATGACAAGGTACGATGCCAGGGTTACGGACCCCAATAGTGCCAGAAATGCCCCTAACAAGGGAATGTCCAAGGAAATCTCATTGTATACTATTGCCACGGCCCCCATCAATATCATTGCCAGGCCATACGCCCCATGCCTGTCAATCCTCTCATCAAGGAACTTGTAGGATAGAAAGAGGACGAAGAGCGGTGACGAATCGACGATCACGGTGCTCACAGTTATGGTGGTATATGAAAGGGATGCTGTCCATGTGGCAAAGTGGGCGCCGAGGAAGAATCCTGATAGCACGATAAGGCTTTTCCCGGTCCTGGACATGGACAAGAACTTACTAAGAACGCCTTTGTGAACTGAAATCGCAAGCATCATCAAGGATGCATACCCCATCCTGTAAGTGGCGATCACAAAGGGGTCAGAATCACTCAACTTTATCAGTATTCCAGAAATGGCCGCCACAAATACCCCTATAAAGAGGATCAAGTGTCTTCTTTCCACACATTTACTTTGTATGTTGTCTTATAAAATATCTGGAGCTCTCATGCCTATCTTCCTGGCTTCCGTGTAGAACCAAGCTCCGCCAAGGATGGCGGATATTGTATTGCCTACCACCATGGACCACCAGATGTAGGTTATTTCCAATCCCAAATGGAAGGAAAAGAGCCATGAAAGGGGTATGACCACGAACCAAGACCGCATAAGCGCGATGATGAAGGGCGGATTTCCGCGGCCAAGCCCTTGGAAACCAGCTGCAGAGATTGAAGTAAAGGGTACAAGGGGATATACCAGGACATTTATCATGAGATAGTCGCGACCCATGCCTATGACCGATGGCGAGTCGGTAAATATGCGGTATATCGTCCCCGGAAATACAAAGAACACTATTGCGCAAATGCTCATGAACAGCACTGTGGAGCCATATGCAAAGTTCTTCAATGAAATAAGCTTTTGGAAATTGCCAGAACCCTTGAAGTAGCCTATCGCAGAAACGAAACCACCGGCCATTCCGAACATTGGCAGGAAAGCCATTGACTCTATTCTGAATCCTATTCCGAAAGTCGCTATCGCCTCTGCACCATAAAGAGCTAGTATGGTGTTCATAGCGAAAAGGGAAAGCGAGTAGGAAAGTTGGGTCAGCGATGCCGGGATGCCGATGCCGACTATCTGCCTTATGATATTGCCGCTATAGTTGAATCTGCTCAGCTCCATATGTATCAGATTCCTCTTTCGCAAAAGTACAAAGTCGAACATCGCTAAAGTCACAATAGCCCTTGCAAGCACAGTTGCTATGGCTGCGCCCTGAACACCTAGTCCAAGGCCAAAGATAAAAATCGGGTCGAGCAATATGTTGAGCAGTGCCGAAGCTGCCATGAAGTACATGGAAAGCTTTGTGGTGCCTTCCCCCCTCAGGATCGAGTCAAGGCTGAACATGATATAGAACACGACAGACCCGCCGATGACTACGTTAAGGTAGTCAAGGGACAGGGCGTTCACGCTTTCGGGGGCTCCGAAAAGTCCCAGTACCGAAGATACGAGAACGAGGCCTAAAACGGCTGTGAGGACGCCGCATACCAATCCAAGGAAAAGACTGTGGACCGAGGCGTTCTCAGCGTCCTGTATCCTCTTAGCCCCAATGGACCTGGATATCAGTGATTGGGCGCCGATGCCCAGGCCTCCGCCTATCGCGTACATTATCATCTGAAATGGGTATGCCAAGCTGAGAGCGGCTATGGCGTCGGAGCCCAACCTTCCGACAAATATCGTGTCCACAACGTTGAAACCGGTCTGTACGCTGAAGGCTATGACCAGGGGGTATGCCAACTTCAGAAGCCCGGCATATGGACGCCTCTCCAATTCTAAAAAGGTTGAAGACACTTTGTCGGCAGCCATCACCAAAAGATATATCTTTTATCATTAATATCTATCTTAATCGTTGAGGTGTACCTTTGGAAAAAATAGATTTCAAAATAGGGGCGGTCGCGGCCATTGCCGTCCTTATGATAGGACTCGGGATTGGATACACCCTCAATGCCGATGGCCCAAGTGGAGACGACCTGGTTTACCAATACGCCACCATCGGAAGCCTGATGCAGGGCATCTACGACGGATACCTAACCGTAGGGGAAGCCAAGGAGCAGGGGGACTTTGGCCTAGGTACGTTCAATTCTCTTGATGGAGAGATGGTGGAGCTGGACGGAATCGTATACAAGGTAAGCTATGACGGCACTGTCCAAGTGATGGATGATGGGGAGCTGACGCCCTTTGTCTATGTAACGCACTTCGACGAGGACATTACTGTTGAGATCCCTGGTCCCATGGGTCTTGAAGAGCTTGGGGAATGGATGGAGGGGCAGATGCCAAGCGAAAATCTGATCTATGCAGTAAAGGTCGATGGAGATTTCAGCAGCATGAAGACCAGAAGCCCAAGGCCACAGAGCAGACCATACCCCGACCTTATCGAGGCACTGAGCGACCAGTCGATCTTCCAGTTCGAGGACATAAGCGGAACTTTGGTCGGATTTTGGAACCCTTCGTATGTTGAAGGGGTGAACGTGGTGGGATACCACCTGCATTTTATAAGCGATGCCAGGGATTCGGGCGGACACGTGCTTGACCTTGAAGTTTTAACAGGGACGCTGTATCTTGATCTTTGCTATGAGCTAAGGGTCGATATGCCCTCAGAAGGTGAATTCTTGCAAATAGACCTTGAAGATGGCCATGAAGGCGTTGAAAAAGTAGAAAAATAATAAACAACATATATATTATCATGAACAGATGGCGCAATTATATCCTCTCCACCATGGCAGGGGTACTGTTCGTGATAATGCTGGTCATGTATCTTTTTGGATATTTGAGCGACCCTCAAATTAAAGTGCTTGAATATGCTGGAATCGTTCTGTGGGCCTTGGCCGCAATGCTTGGCATCCTGCCGATAATCGAGTTCAAAAGGAAGGGAGGTGTCAAGAGAGGGGAGAGCTACGTAAAGACCACAAAGCTTGTGGACACAGGGATATACTCCGTTGTGAGGCATCCCCAATATACGGCCTGGCCACTTCTCTTCGTTTCCCTGATCCTGCTCTCCCAGACAATTCCAATGCTCTTGATGGGGATCGCCGGCACAGCACTAGGTTACTATGACACGCTCAAGGTTGATGACGGGCTCTTAGAGAAGTTTGGAGAGGAGTATGCAGACTACATGAGAAGGGTTCCCAGGATGAACTTCGTTCTGGGTATGTATCGCAAACTTAATAAATAAGCAATAGAGCGTTTTCTCATGCTCAGAAGACTGGACCGGAAAAGATGCGCATTTCTGGTCATAGACCTCCAAGAAAGGGTGACGCCAATCCAGCACGAGTCTGACAAGGTGCTAACGAACATCCTCAAGTTCATCAGGGGGGCCAACTATTTCGGCATACCTGTCTTCGTCTTGGAACAGAATCCCGAAAAGCTTGGAAAGACTCCAGTGTGCATTTTGGAAGAGGCCAAAGACCCGGTCTACCTTGAAAAGAGCACCATCTCATGCCTCAGGAACGAGAGATTTATGGGGCTTCTGAAGAAGTCAGGGAGGGACCAGCTTTTGCTCAGCGGCAGCGAGACACAGATATGTGTCCAGAAGACCGCATTGGAGGCCTTGGAGGCAGGATACGAAGTCTTCGTTTTAGGTGACGCGGTCACCTCAAGGACGAACGAGAACGTCAGATTCGGGCTTGACAGGATAGCACAGGCCGGAGGAATAATCGAGAGCACCGAAGGCGCCCTCTTCGAGTTCGTTGACCGCTCGGATGACAACGACTTCAAGACCGTCCTAAAAATCATCCGCTGAGATATTTGTCTATCGCCACGGCCCAGTCCAGCGCGGATTCAGGCCCGTCCGCAGTAATGATCCTGCCATCCACTTCTACAGAGTTGCCAGTGCAGACCGCCCCCTCTTGGGTAAGGGTGGCATCGCTTGATACCGCAGACTTCTTCCCCTCCAGGACCCCTGCCCTGGCAAGGATGTTAGGCGAGTAACAAATGGCCCCTACAAGGATCCCCGACCCATAGGCCTCCCTTATGGCACGGTGCAGTGCATCATCATCGACATAATCATAGGTTCCAGGCCCACCTACCAAAAGGAATGCATCCAGCTTGGAGATATCCTGGTCAGCAAGGGAATCCACATCGAATATCCTTCCGAACTTGCTCTCTGCCTTGCCGAATCTATGGGACACGACAGAGACGTCATGACCCTTGCTGCGAAGGTGTTCCAAAGGAATGAAGAGCTCCTCGTCCCTGAATCCCTTCTGGGCGATCCACATCAAAATCCTGGCCATCGTATCACGTCCAATATATGGTTAAAAAACTACTTAAATTCTTCCAAAAGAAAAATATAGGAATGATATGGGGACTAATCCTCATCGCAGTGTTCGCAATACCATTCCTTTTGCCCATTCCACTGATTTATGTAGTAGCTCATCTGTCTACCGCATTCAGGGCAGAGCTTTTTCTCAACAGTTTCCTGCATTTCCACCCCCAAATATTATTATGACATTTAAAATATAACAAGTTTTTCCCTAATTATTATAATTATATAAAAATAATATAGATTTAAATATAATAATTTACTAATAATATATGTAAACATAAATAAAATGAAGAAAATATCAAAAAAGAAATCATTGGTCCCAATATCCATTCTGAAATGATGACCAAAAATTATATTGAAATTATATTGGGCAAGGGTATAGAGATGGGCGCTTCCGATGCCGTTATCTTTCCAAAAAGAAAGGTAAGTGTAGAGGGCTGGGTATTGCAAAGATGCGATTTTGGATGAAAAAAGTATGGCAACTCCTTTGCCGGCATAGATGTTTATCAACCTGTGAAGAACGCGTGGCTTTCGCTGTAAGTTTCAAGGAAAGAGTTAGCGACTTCAAAAGCTATTGCCCATTGGTACTCAATTGACGTCATTATATGCATACCTGGCTTAGGGTGCGCTGTCTCTTGAAGTCGATCTTCTTTTCATTGCTGGAAAGGATGGCTATGTTGATCTCATCGAGCATTCTTATATACTTATCAAGCGACTCCTTTGACATGGAACTGAAAGGGTCGCACTCCTTGAGGGGGCCGACCCTCCTGTTCTCCAAGAACTCCTCAGGTGTTGGCAGCTTGGCCTTTTCGGCCAATGCATTCAGGACAAGCTCCAAGGGTAGCATAAGGGTCGATGAAATAGATTCGGGAGCGTTGCCGTCGATCTCCAGCGCCCGGCAGAAGGCATTGAAAAGATTCACATGGAACCTGTATTCAAGCTCGACCTTCAACTCCTCTTTGTCTGGCATCTCGCTCATACGATCATCTGTTTGTAAAATGCTGTAGAGGCCTTGAGGAAAAAAGCCAGTTTATACCTTTTCTAAATACCAATGTGGGAGCAGATAGCGTCTTTGGGTATCTTTCTTTCTCTCTTCCCCGTTCCAAGGAATGTATGGCACTCGCGAACTCCTTTAAGAATTCCTCGTTGCCGTCCCATTCTATCGCCTCAAGATGTCTCATGTAATGGTCGATGTTCCCGAAGAATTCAGCGAGCTTAGGTTGCTCGACGGACTCGAGGAACATTCCGAATCCCATCTTCTCCAGGTAGTAGGCGTTGAGCACTTGCTCAAACTGCCCTGAAACAGGTATTGATAGAATTGGTTTCCTAAAATAGAGCGACTCGCTTATCAGGGTGTATCCTCCATTGTTAATTACGGCCTTGGCAGATGCCAGGTCCTTGATGAAGTTTGTCTTGCTGGTTTTCCTGAAGGAGATATTCTCGTCCTCCATTTCTATGTTCTCACCATATACTATGAAGCTCATATCCTTGAAGGTCTTGAGGATCTCGTAGAGCCCCTCATTTCCAGAATGATAGTATACTATCACATGGTCTCCCATAAAGGCCTTGTTCTCCCTGACCATCTCCCTCACTATTGGAGGTATTAGCTTGATGTTGTCCTTGACAAGTTTTGGAAAAAAGAAGGAAGTGACGAGATATAGGTCTGCGGCATTTACCATGTACCTGGCCACAAGATTAGCCAGGAAGAAGCCTTTCTCATGCTCTGGCGGGTATTCTATGGCTGTCCTGCATATGACATTCTGATGATCCACACTTACCAGCGGCCTTTTCGTCAGTTTGGCCACTATCGCCGTCAAGGGTTCGAAATCAGTGATCACCATATCAGGGTCGAATCTCCTGACCAGCATGACCAAGCTAAAGAAGGAGTGAAGGAAAAGAGGAAGATTTAGAACGTTCTTCCAAAAGGTCTTAATATAGCTTATCTCATTGCCTTTGATGGCGTATTCGAATCCATTGATGGGGACCACATCCTTGCCGATGCTAGCAAGGTAATCGTGAGCCTTGTTGCTGGCAGCAAACAAGATCACATGATCATCGCCTATCATGTTAGATATGGCGTCGGCCCTTGAGCTGTGCCCAAAACCAACACCTGTGACACCGTACAGAATCTTTGACATGATATCAATCGTGCATCATTAAAACAATATATATATTTTTTCTAAATATTATATAAAATATATCTATAATATATATAAATATATATTTTAATTAGAAAATATTTATATAGGCATAATGTCCTTTTTCATTGAAAAAAGACAAAAATATCTGACAAATCGTTCACGATAACACATGAAAAGAGGTGAAACGAATGAGAGAAGAAACGTACGGCTGTAAGAACTGTGGATACACCACAGACAACAAGGAAAGCATAAACAGATATGTATACAGCCACAGTAAAGATGGCGAATTCAAGCTGCATCCACTGTGTCCAATATGCGGACACGGCATGAGGGATGTCAGCGCGAACGTAGTCATAGTGTAAAATAAAGGAAAGAAAGGGCTAATGGCCCAATTCTTCCTCGACTTCCTTTTTACCGGATTCCAATTCCTTTAACTGTTCCTCATCATACTTGAGCAGCAATGTCTGGAACTCCCCGACATGGGTCTTCTCCTCTTTGGCCACGTCCAATAGTATCTTCATTATGTCCTCGCTGTTGGCCATTGCCGCCATCTCTTCGTATAAATTAATGGCATCGAGCTCTGCAATGACGGCCAACCTCAATATCTCTTTGTCTATATTCTCAGGATGTACCTTTGATAGATCTATAGGTATCTTCGACAGCATGATTAACACCAATCAACCTAAGCATTGAAAATATATCATATTTTCCCCGAAACGTTGCCCTTTTACAAGATGGCAGTGTGACATTCCAGATAGGTTATTATAATATCATAGGGATGTTAGTTCATGCCCACCATTACAATCGAAGGCCCACCACTAGATGTTGACAAAAAGAGAGAGTTAGGAAAAAGATTGGTAGATGTGGCCAGTGAAGTATACGGAATAAAGAACATTGTCGTGCTGATAAAGGAGAACCCACCTGAGAACGTATGCATTGATGGATTCCTTCTCTGCGACAGACTCAAAAAGAAAGAATAGCTTATCTCATGACATCTATCTTGAATCCCTGTTCCTCCAGGGAATAGAGTCTCTTTTCATATTTTTGCAGTTCTTCGTCGGTCATCAGTATTATGTGCTCCCCCTTCTTGGCGCCATGCATGACCCTCCCAACCCTCTGGATCTCCTGCCTGCGGCTTCCACCCAGGAAGTCGAACTCTATCACGGTCTCAAGGTCTGGGAGGGAAACGCCCTCATCCCCGACCCTTGACATGATAACGACCCTGTTCTCAAAGAGCACATCCATCCTGTCCTTTGTCTTTCCATGGACGAACGGTATCTCAAGCTCCTCTGAGAGCCCATTTCCCATGCTTAGGGAATCACAAAAAATGATGATGTTCCCAGCATAGTTTGGCAGCAACTGGACTAGGCCCTTCCTCTTGTCCTCGTTGCTTGGGTAGACTATGACCTTGATGTCAGGCTCCTCTATCACCTTCATCGATATGAGCTCCTGCCATTTCAGTCCAACAGGGAAGCCGGTAAGAGCGAAGATATAGTCGATCCTGCCGTCTTCCCTATAGGGTGAGGCAGAAAGGCCTATCCGATATCTTGTATTGATGGTGGCCAGCTTGCTGAAGCTGTTGGCGGGAAGGTGATGAGCCTCGTCAAATATGGTCAGGGCAATGTTCCCGACCCCGTATATCCAGTTCTTCTTGCCAGTAAGCATCTGGTAGGTCTGTACAGACCATTCCTCGGGAAATCTGCAATATTTCCTTATCCTGCCCATCCATTGCTCCTTGAGCGTCGTGGAAGGGACAACAACAAGCTTGTTACCGATCAACCTTTCCCCAGCATAAAGAGATAGATATGTCTTGCCGGCGCTTGGAGGCCAGTACACACCGATCTTTCCAGTGTCCAAAAACACCTCCCAAGCACGCATCTGATACTCCCTAAGGCTGATCTTTTTTGGCGGGGAGCGAAGCTCGCCTTCGGCAACGGGCGTCCTGATGAATGGAAGATTGCCTCCGTCTATAAGCGATGCCAGGACCTCAAATTCCTTGCCTTTCCTTATCCTCAGCCTTTTGTCATCCACCCTTCTTGACACCATGCGGCCATAGGTGTGAAGCGCCTTATCGCACTCTGACTTGTCATTGAGCTCAAGTATATCATCCATTAACAGTGCCTTTTTGAATCTTGAATGGATGCCGACCTTTGATTTTATGTCCTCTGGAAGCGGTGATATCCAATCTACATACTTGTTAATTACAAAAATGTTGTAAGATTCGGTTTGGCGGTCCAGATAACCAAGTTGGAATGGCACGAACTTGGGAACGATGAGCCAAACCTCGTTCTTGTCCTTTGGAAGCATTGCATAGGGCACATCAAAGAAGCTTTCCAGATGCTCCTTGTGCACCTTGTCCAGGTCCACATTGTTGAATATAAGGTCACGGGATGCCCCCATATCGTAAAGAAATGAATCGCTTTTGTCATTATCAGGCCCTTTGGACAAGACACCACCTGGATCGATCATTACTTCCTGTAGAGTTTGTCATAATAATCTTTTCTCTCTTCAGACCACTTGGAGTCATCCTCTTCGCCCTGCTCGGTCCAGTACTTAGAGTTCATCCCCCATGCCTCATGTGGTAGGCCGTAGTCCTTGACAGGAAGTCCCATCTTGTGCCTTCCTTCCGCTGCGTGCTCATAAGCATCTGCCGCCAAGAAGTAGTTCTTGCGCTCTTTGAACAGGTCTCCCAGCTCCTCATACGCAGTTATTGAATCCCTGATATTCCCATCTATCTCATACCTCAATGGAACATAGAATAGGTCATGGACCTCGGGATAATCCTCCTTTTCGAGCTTCTCTATCATTCGCCTCGCATTTTGAGAGGAGTTCTTTTCGCCATTGGCATCCGAGAGCCTAATAACCTGTCTGTATCCAAAATAAGCGAGAAAGTATGATCCCTTTTCGAGCTTGATGTCCGAGTATCTTTGCCAGCATTCTATAGCATGCCGCCAATCACCAAAGGATTCAAGTCTCTTGGCCATGTACTCCTGTTTCCTGGCCTCGTAATAACTGTCATTTCTGACCTTGTCCCATCTCATCAGGTAATGGTCTCAATGATAAAAATATAAATATTATTCTATAAAATTAATTCAAGTGCAATAAAATGAATATAAATTAATGATATATATTCCTATTTTAAAAATAAGATTCTTATTTAATAAAAATAATGCCTTTATTAGAAAAATATTTTTTATTAGTATTTTATAAAGAATATATTATGCAGTAAAATATAAATACTTGTATAATATTTATATATTGATATTATGGACGATCTCGATAAACAAATACTCGATATACTTCAGGAAAATGTGAAGATGCCATATCATGAGATAGGCAAGAGGCTTGACGTTGGCTCTACAACCATCTTCACAAGGGTCCAAAAGTTGATAAAAAAAGGTATTATTCAGAGATTTACCGTTGAACTGGATAGTACACTTGTAGGTTTTCCAGCATGTAAATGGGTAGGGATATCGGTGGAACCGGGTAGGATCGATGAGATTGCCGAGAAGATATCAGAATTCGATGAAGTCAGATTGGTGGCGACCACCGATGGAGACCATGACATAGTTCTGGAAATTATCGGAGCTGATGAAAGGGAGATAGGAAGGTTCATCAATCAACATATAAAATCCCTGGAAGGAGTAAAATCCGGAATAGGGATGATACATAGTTCTTCGTTCACCAAGGTCTTCAAACATACCCACAAGATCCCCATTCTCGTTAGCAGTGGCACTTAATATAACAATTTAAATATAGAGAAACCTATTCTATAGTTATGACTAAAACCACAAGCTCTGAATTTAAGGTCTCAGCAGATGAATTGGTCTCTAAGGTGAAGGAGCTCATCCACGAGGGCAATATCAGAAGGCTGAAGGTAAAGCAGGATGGAAAGGTCTTGATGGAGATACCCTTGAGCGTGGGCGTGGTCGGGATCATCCTTGCACCAACCCTTGCAGCCCTCGGCGCCTTGGCAGCATTGATTACTGAATGCACTCTTGAGATAGAGAGGGAAGTTGAAGAGGGATAGGCCTCACTCTTCACAAGGAATCACATCATCCGTCTCAAGTTCTACAGGCACCATAAATCCAACTATAGTGACCATTAGAAGTGCCAGCGACAGCCCTACTATCAACGATTGGACAGGGAAAATATCCGCTAGGAAACCTATCGCCACCATTGATATCACACCAGCCGATTCCGTCATGGTGCCAAGGAGGGCAAATACCCGCCCCAACATATCTTCGGGAACGACCTTTTGTAGAACTGTCACCGTTGGTATGTTGACAAACGATATGAACGCGCCCGCCAAGAAAGCGAAGAACAGGACGGGTGCCAGCAACGGAATAAGGCCTATCATCAACAAAGATAAGGAAGATACCCCGAAACCCGACAATATGAGGCGCTTGTTCCTGTATTTGTGCCCTATGAATCCTACCACGAAAGTACCGATCAGCATCCCGCCGCCAAATACGGATTCCAAGGCCCCCATTCCCTCGATGCCCATGCCCATGACATCCCTGATAAGGATCACCCACAGTATATTTATCCCAGCGAAAGCCAATATGGCAGAGCCCAAAAGCAAAAGGATGAACAGGACCCTTCTTTCCACATAGCTGTACCTCACGCCGCTCTTCAGCTCTTCGACTATGCGTCCTATCGTGTTGCCGGTCATTGTGATGTTCTTCTTGATTGGGACAAAATATACCATTAAGATGAAGAGCGCGGATACCAGGAAGGATATGGAATCTATGATAAATACCATCTTCACGCCTAAGATGCCCACAAGCATTCCCCCTATCGCATACCCTGCGATGGCAGAGAACTCGTATGTGGAGTTTGAGAGCGAATTTGCCACGAGAAGCTGCTCCCTCTTAACGATCGACGGTATCATTGCACTTCTTGCAGGATAGAAGAATCGAGAAATGGAAGAAATAAAGAACACTATAATATAGACCTGGATAAGTGAATCGGCAAATATCAAAAGAGGCACGATGGCCGCGCGTGCAAGGTCGCAGAGTATCATGACCTTCTTCTTATTATACCTGTCAACAAACACGCCAGCTATGGGGCCCAGGACGATGGCAGGGAGGGACATGGCTATGAACATCCCGCCGGTTTCCATGGCGCTGCCGCCCCAATTGAAAACTATCAGGGCCATGTTTGCCATGTAAGTGAAACGATCGCCGAAGTTGGATATGATCTGACCGACCCAAAGGAAACTGAAGTTCCTGTTCCTAAGCACATCGGCATACCTTATCCTATCGCTATCCATGGAATATAGATTTATGCGGCATTAATAAAATGCTACCTTCCTCAATCCTATTTGTCATCATTTTCTATAGGCCACGTATATGTCAGCCTCCACCATGGCCCCATCGACGTAGAAATGATGAACAAAGTACAGATTTCCATCTTCATCCAGCGTAGGTTCTCCTGCAAACTGTGACACGATCAGTTCAGGTTCTCCCCACTCATCCCCCTCCCTGACCGAGCGGTACACGGCAGGGGAGCCCATATAACCTCTTGTAAACCACAACTCGTTGCCATCAGGCGATATAAAGGGGAAACCGTCCATATCCTCAGTATTCACAACTGAGATATTGAGAGGGTCTGTCCACGAGTCGCCCCCCCTGGTCGTCAGCCATATGTCATAGCCGCCAAACCCTCCGGGCCTGTCCGAATGGAAGTAGAGCTGATCGCCCTGAAGATGGACCTCCCCTACCATTATCTCCCTCATCAGTCTGTCACCGGCATATTGCCAGTTTGTCCAATGCTCCCCATCGTATTCTGCTGTGAAGATGTTCATTCCCTCATAGCCTTCCCTTGCTGATGCAAAGAACATCTCGCCATCATAGATGCTTACGGCACCATCCAAGGATAGCTTTCCGGGATCCTGGAGCCATACCCTTTCGGGCACAGACCATGTGCCTTCTTCCCTTTTGGACGCCCAAACACCTGTTACGCCGTCAAGCAGCTGCTCCTGAGGCGAAACTCTGACATCGGGAGTGAAGAAGAAATAAAGTGTATTGCCGTCAGGCAGTATGAAAGGGGAATCCTCCGCCCCCGAAGTGTTCAGGGGGTATGGGAGTGGGATGGGCTGCTCAAATGAATAATCATGCAA
>Ga0272441_10006040_pt1 | contig 20587 bp, 19 predicted proteins | sample SSMProp6N_FD_193582 | JGI IMG/M metagenome (GOLD analysis project Ga0272441, IMG submission 193582) | Marine sediment archaeal communities from Little Sippewissett salt marsh, Falmouth, MA, United States - SSM-Prop-6N | ecosystem: Environmental > Aquatic > Marine > Wetlands > Sediment ...
CGGCGGACGTGGCTGCCGGGACGCCCCTTCAGGGCTGCGCCGACCTCCGGCCGGTCATCGGTCAAGTGGATTTCCATCCGGGCGGGGTCGGCACTGCTGTCGCCCAGGACCCGGCCATCGGGTGCAATGACCGTCAGGCGTGCCGGCACCCCCTGCACCAACGTAGGTCCGGCTTCGGCTTGGGTAGCCCCGCGGGTTTCGAGGAACCGCTTGCAGAGCCGGTCCACGTCACCGTCCGGCAACGGCCACAAATCCTCGATGTGCTGGGCGGCAATGACGCAGAGATTGTCCTGGTAGGCGTTGGTGATGCGGCGATGCTCGGTATCGACCGCTCGGAACGACACCACCGCCGCCACCACCACGGCAACGACGACGATGACCAGGTTCCCGAGGAACAAGCGAGTGAAGAAACTATGTCGTTTCATCGGATTCAGCACCGTCAAGAGCTATGCGATAGCCCACTCCCCTGACAGTCTCGATACAGGAACGGGCGCCACCGAGTTTGCGCCGTAGGGCCGTCAGGTGAACGTCGATGGTCCGGTCGGTCACGATCGCGTTAATGCCCATGGCCTGGTCAATGAGTTGGCTGCGCGTCAGCACCCGGCCGCGGGCCGCCACCAGGGCCACCAGGAGACGAAACTCCGTCAGGGTAAGCGGGACGGGCTCGCCGCCCACCTCCACGACGTGCCGGGCCGAGTCGATGCTGATCGGGCCAACCTTTAACAGGCCCTTGCCAGACTCCGCGGTGACCGCCGTCCGCCTTAACACGGCCCCGACCCGGGCCACGAGCACGGACATGCTGAACGGCTTCGTGACATAATCATCGGCGCCCAGTTGCAGCCCGACAACAACGTCGCTTTCCTCGCCCTTGGCGGTCATCATCACGATGGGTACGGCGGCCGTCCGGGGGTCCTGGCGCATCTCGGTGACCAAGTCTGTGCCGGAGAGCCTTGGCAACATGACGTCGATAATGGCCATATCGGGGGGGGCGGCCCGGATGGTCTTGAGCCCATCCTGGCCATCGTAGGCAATCTCGACCACGTAGCCCTCGCGCCTGAGCCGCATGGCGACAAGGTCCGCCATATCCTGCTCGTCTTCGACGATGACAATGCGTTTCTTTGACATGGCGCCCACATTTTACCGGGCGTTCAACGGGTTCACAACACCCGACACGCGGTTTAAAGTCACCTTAACCCGCCGCACATTCTACCTTAAGAGTACCCCTCCATAATACAAGTGCCCTGGCCGGTCCGCAACAAGAGGTTGTTGCGGCGACCTGTGAGCCAGGCAAAACCCAAAGGAGCTGACCGATGCGAACGCGCTTGGCGTGGAAAGTTGCAGCGCTCGTGGGCTTGATGCTGGTTGCAGGCACCCTTGCAACTGCCGCACAGGCTGCCGAGAAACAGACGTTGCTCGTCCAGGGCTCAACAACGGTCGGCCCCATTGCCGACGCCTTTGCCGAGGCGTTCATGCGGAAGCGCCCGGGCTTATCGGTCACGGTGAAGAAGACAGGCTCCGGCGACGGCGCCAAGGGACTCGTCGATGAGCAGTGCGACGTGGCCACGATGAGCCGTTTCATGAAGGACAAGGAGTACAAGGCCGCCGTCGAGAAGGGCTTCCTCCCGGTGGCTCACACGGTGGCCATGGACGGCGTGACGATTGTGGTTCATCCGTCGAATCCGATGAAGAACCTCACAACCGCCCAGGCCCAGGCCCTGTTCTCGGGGGCCATCATCAACTGGAAGGAACTCGGTGGCCCGGACCGGAAGATCGTGCTGTACAGCCGCGACACGTCCTCCGGCACGTACGAGACCTTCCACGGCCTGGTCATGGGAGGCAAGAAGATGGGCTCGGCCGTCGAGTATGTTGCCTCGAACCCCGACATGCACAAGCACGTTTCGACGACGCAGGCCGCCATCGGCTACCTCGGTCTGGGGTTTGTGGATGAAAAGGTCAAGGCCCTGAAGGTCAACGGCGTCGCCCCGACCAGCCGAAGCATCACCTCCGGCACGTACCCGGTTGCCCGCCCGCTTTTCATGTTCACGGCCGGCTACCCGAAACTCGGCTCGGTGGCCCACGCGTTCGTAACGTTTCACCTGAGCGAGGAAGGTCAGGAGATCATCGAGACCAAAGGCTTCATTCCGGTCACCAACTACTAGGCGACCGTCAAAGAACCTGTTTGGCATGAGCCAAACGATGGCACGCGCAAAGCAAAATGCACGAGGTGCAACGGCCGGCTTCGACCGCCCGTTGCTTCTGACTGCCCGGGAGGATCTGTTCAGCTACCTGAGCAGCCTCGTGGGCCGGATCCTGCTGTTTCTCGTCGCCGCGTCCAGCGGCCTGGCCGTCTTCCTCATCTTTCTGTTCATCATCCGCGAAGCCCTCATGTTCTTCGCCGCCGGCGAAACGGTTACCGAAAGCGTCGCTCTCTTCAAGCACCGTGCGGTCGAAGTACTCGGCAGTACGCAGTGGTATCCGGAACAGGCCAACCCCGAGTACGGCATGCTGGCAATTCTTGCGGGCTCGTTCTACGTCACGTTCGGCTCGGTCATACTGGCGGTGCCGCTGGGGCTTCTAACGGCCATCTGCCTAAGCGACGTCTTTCCGTTCACACTTCGCCACATCGTCAAACCGGTCGTGGAACTGCTGGCGGCCATCCCGTCGGTGGCCTACGGGTTCTTCGCCGTGATGGTCGTCAAGCCGTGGCTGCAGAAGTACTTTGATATTCCCAGCGGGGCGAACATTCTGAACGCGTCGCTGCTGCTGGCCTTCATGGCGGTGCCCACGATCGTGAGCGTATCGGAGGACGCGCTGTCAGCCGTCGGGCGGTCGCTCCGCGAAGGGTCGTACGCCCTCGGGGCCACGCGGTCCGAGACGCTGATCCGCGTCGTTATTCCGGCGGCGCACAACGGCGTCATCGCCGCCGTCATTCTCGGCATGATGCGGGCCGTCGGCGAAACCATGGTCGTGTGGATGGCCGCTGGCAACGCCATCCAGATACCCCACCCCTGGTGGGATCTGACGATGTCGGTGCGTACGCTGACGGCCACGATCGCCCAGGAAATGGGCGAAACGGCGCACGGCACGCCGCACTACCACGCGCTGTTCACGATTGGCGTCCTCCTGCTCGTGTTCACTTTCATTCTGAACATGGCAACCGAGTTTCTTCTGAGTCGCATGCAGTTCAGCGAGGCCAGGAAATGAACGTTGGCCTGAGGCGGGTATCCGATCGCGGCTTCACGGGGATGGCTGTCTTCTCGGTCCTCCTGCTGACGGCGGCCCTCCTGTTGATCCTGACACCGATGCTCATCAAGGGCGCCGCGGCCGTGTTCTTCGAGGGCACCGTGGAGTTCCGCCGCGTAGAACTCGACCTGCACCAACGTGGGGACCCGGCAGCGGTGCTTCGGGAAGTCGAGGCTGCCCGCACGGCCCGCGAGCCAATCTATGCCCTGCTCGACGACTTCCGCCAGGGTATCGACACGGCCCACCTCCAGGATGAGGCCCGCCAACTCTACCGCGAACTCGGCAAACAACTCGACAACCGCAACGTGGGCCGTGATGAAAGACTTGAGATCCGCCGCTTCGCCCGCGAACTGCGCGACACGCTCATCGAGGCATACGAGTCCACAGACAAAGCGGAAGCCAACAAGGCCCTCCTGGCGGTGCTGAGCCATGAAAAGGGTGGGCGGCTCCGGGGAACCGTGGCGGTCCGCCTCTTCCAGATGGCCCGCCACTACCAGGAGGTCCTCGAAGGCTTCGACCTCGGGAAGCGTGAGGAATACGCCACCGCGCTTGGTGAGGTGCAGGTCGCCGTCCGCCTGCTGTTCGGCCCGCGCCCGGGCGAATCGCAGCCTCCGCTGGCCAAGGACCGCTACGGCGCTCACCGGATGGACCTGGTCAGGCGCTGGTCCGACGATCTTCTGTTCGCCGAGACGTGGGTGGAGGTGGAACCCGGAAACCCGCTGGAGCGGAAGACGATCGCGCGCGAGGAGCAGTTCGCCGGCACGAAACTCGAAGCACTCTTTCCCCTGTATCGTGAACGGCTTAACGCGATGTTCCTGCCGCGGACCACGGTTTACTGGCAGTACTTCTTCGACGGCAGCATACCCGGGCACTACTTCGGCGGCGTAGGGCCCGAGATTCTTGGCACGCTGACCGTTACGCTGGTGGCCATTGCGTTTGCGTTTCCGTTGGGCCTGGTTTCTGCGGCCTACCTGGTCGAGGTGGCCGGCGACAGTATCGTCGTCCGGTTCGTCCGCCTGTGCATCAACACCCTGGCGGGCGTGCCGAGCATCGTCTTCGGCCTGTTCGCACTGGCGTTTTTCGTGGTGTACGTGACCGGCAAGCGGCCGTGCGTACTGGCCTGCTCAATGACGGCGGCCATACTCATCCTGCCGGTCATGATTCGAGCCAGCGAAGAGGCCATCCGGGCCGTCCCCCGCTCGTTCAAGGAGGCGGCGTTGGCCCTGGGGGCAAGCCACCTGCGATGCTTCCTGACGGTGCAACTGCCAGCGGCGCTGCCCGGTATCCTGACCGGCGTCATCCTGAGTCTGGCCCGCGCAGCCGGCGAGACGGCCCCCTACCTCTTCGCCGGGGCGGCGGCCGTAGCCGAACCCCTGTGGGAGCACAGCCTGTCCGACTGGCCCATGCAACAGACGCAGATGCTGTCGTACGGGGCCTACGACCTGGCCATGAACGACCGTATTGCCGCCATGGTTCCTCACCAGCAGTGGGGCATGGTCACAACCCTCATCGGGCTGGTGCTTATCCTGAACGGCGTCGCGATCATCATCCGCTGGCGGGTCAGCAAGAACCTGCGCGGCGGATAGTGAAACCTGTACACGGCCGCCTCTTGCCGTACGACAATATCGGGGTCCCGACATGACAGAGCCATTCAGAACAGCGGCCTTCGCAGACGAGGCCGTGCTTGACACCGCCGGCAGGGAGGAATCGCTTCTGCCCACCCTCAGCGTCGAGCAGCGCGCGCGGCGGTCCGAGGGCGAACCCATCATCCGCTCCCATGATTTCTGCCTCTATTACGGCAGAAAAGCCGGCGTCAAAAACATCACCATGGACATCTATCCGAAGTCGGTAACTGCCATCATCGGCCCCAGCGGCTGCGGTAAGAGTACGTTTCTGCGAAGCATCAACCGCATGAACGATCTCATCCCTCGGGTCCGTACCGAAGGCCGACTCACGGTCAACACCATCAACGTGTACGACAAGCGTGTGAACCTCGTCAACCTCCGCCAGCAGGTGGGTATGGTCTTTCAAAACCCTAACCCGTTTCCCAAGAGCATTTACGACAACGTCGCCTATGGCCGCCGCCTTCAGGGGCATACCAAGCGCGCCTTTCTCGACGATCTCGTCGAACGGTGTCTGCGCGGCGCTGCCCTTTGGGACGAAGTCAAGGACGACCTTAAGAGAACCGCCCTGGGCCTTTCCGGCGGCCAACAGCAACGCTTGTGCATCGCCCGGGCCCTGGCCACCGAACCCAAGGTCCTGTTGATGGACGAGCCGTGCTCGGCACTCGACCCCATCGCCACGGGGCGCATCGAGAACCTTATTGCCCAGTTGAAAGACACCTACACCATCGTCATCGTCACGCACAACATGCAACAGGCAGCCCGCGTAAGCGACCGAACGGCCTTCTTCTGCATGGGCGAACTCATCGAATACGACATCACGAGCACCCTTTTCACCAAGCCCAAGCAGCAGCAAACCGAGGATTATATTACCGGCCGCTTCGGGTAATCTGGCACGGGAGGATTCAGCGAATGTCTGAACTCCAACGCAACATCGACGAACTCATGCGTCGCCTCGACCGCATGGGCCTGAGGACCCAACAGGCCGTCCGCGACGCCTTCGATGCCCTGGCCGCCCGCAACGTCACCGCCGGCCAGAGGGTCGGCGCGCTCGACAGCATCATCGACGCCGAAGAGGTGGCTATCGAGAAGGAGTGCGTGAAACTCCTGGCCCTGTACCAGCCGGCCGCCGTCGACCTCCGGAGCATCTGCTTCGTCATCAAGGCCAACAACGACCTCGAACGGATCGCCGACAAGGCCGCCAGCATCGGCCGCCGCGTCCGGCACGTCGTGACCGACGGCGTCAATCCCGCAGAGTACGCCGAGTGGACCCACTTTACCCGGCTCGTTGCCGAGCGCCTCGATAGCACGCTCCGGTCCATCAGCAGCCGCGACCTTGCCTCCGCTCATGCGCTCATCGCCTCCAATATCGACGCCGAAGACCTCTACCGCCGGCTCGGCCGCCACATCATTGCCCAGACGCGCGAGGCCCCGGACGGCACCGACATGGCCCTGACGCTCACGCTCCTCGCACGTGCGGTCCATCGCATCAGCGAACTCTGCACAAATATCGCCGAAGACATCGTCTTCGTGTGCACCGGCGACATCGTCCGGCACGCGGGCACCGCCTTGGAACCCGACGCGTTCTAGCGGGTGTCGCGCCACCGGCATGTCGGTCCCCGCCGTATTGACCGGAAACGCGACGTCATTCCCGCTTGGGTTTAGCGCGCCTTAAATCCCCCCTTCGTGCGCTCTTAAGCCCGCCACGTTATGCTATTGAGTGTTCGCGAGGCCGCCAACGCCACCGAACGTCGGCTGCAACGGCCGGGGCAACGCCTCTCACGCCGGGAAAGGAGCGGTTATGTTCAAGACAAACTGGGTGCTTGCCGTATGGCTGGGAATCCTGGTAGGTGGTTCTGCTGTGGCCGGGGCCGCAGAGGCTCCAACCATGTCGGATCTGGCCCGAACAATCCAGGCCCTCAAGACGCGCATCCGCGACCAGGAGCGCCGCATTGCCGAACTCGAAGACACCCAGAGCGGCCAGGCCCGTAGCGAGCAGGTCCGTAAACTCGTGGACGAGGCACTCGGCGAGGTCGGCCCGTCAGACTTCCGCCTGTACTGGGACAAGGGCATGCGGGCCAAGACGGGTGACGGCCGACTCAGCATGAAGTTCGGCGGGCGGTTCTACTACGACTGGACCTGGGTCGATGGCGATCCCATGGAGGACACGGCCTTATTCGCCAACATCATGGACGGTTCCGAGGTGCGCACGGCGCGGCTCTACTGGCAAGGGGAATGGAACAAGAAGCTCGCGTTCAAATGGCAGGTGGACTTCGACGAAAACGACACCGAGGTCAAGGACCTCTACGTGGAACTCAAGAAACTGCCCGTCGTCGGCAACCTGCGAATGGGCCATTTCAAAGAGCCGTTCGGCCTGGAGGAGTTGACCTCGTCCAAATACGTGACCTTCCTCGAACGGTCGCTTCCGGTCGACGAATTCGCACCAAGCCGTAACTCGGGCTTTATGATACACAACCACGCCCTTGACAAGCGCATGACGTGGGCGGCCGGCATCTTCGCCGCCACGGGTACGATGGACGACGATGGCGACGCCCTTGGACAAAAGGGGCACCGCAGCGACGGCAACTACACCTTCACAACCCGACTGACCGGCCTACCGATGTACCAGGACAACGGCAGGCAACTGCTGCACCTGGGCGCGGCGTACAGTTACCGCTCGCGCGACGACGGGTTCCGGACAGACCACGACGAACACCCCGAGGCCCACATCGTGCCCGACCTGATCGACACGCCCAATTTCGGCGACATCGACGGGTGGCACCTGCTCGGCGGCGAGGTCGCGCTCATCCTCGGTCAACTCCATGTCAGCGGCGAGTACATGGCCTCGATGCCCAGGCTGGGCGACCACGACGTCGTCGTGCCCGCCGGCGCAGACGACGACCCCTGCTTCGACGGCTGGTACGTCCAGGTTGGCTACTTCCTGACGGGCGAGGTCCGTAACTACAAGACCTCCAGCGGCACCTTTGACCGCACCAGGCCGCTCAAGAACTGGGACGAGGGCGGCCCCGGCGCCTGGGAGGTCGCCCTGCGCTACTCCAACACCGACTTCAACAGTGGCGGCATCGTCGGTGGCAGGGAGGAAAACTACACCGTCGGCCTCAACTGGTACCTCAACGAGAACGTCCGCCTTATGTGGAACTACGTTCACGCCGATGTCGAGGACGTCCTCGGCAACGCCGGGGTGGACGAGAACATTGACATTTTTCTGATGCGGTTCCAGGTGGACTTCTAATCGCCTGCCGGCAGGTACACGTGAATTCGGAACGGGGGTGGCTGCGTGCCGCTTGGGCGACCACGCCACCCGCCTTCCGGCATTCGTGCGTGAACGGGCCGCGAAAGGCACCGCAAGGGGGCGTCGTTTAATGGGTAAACCGAGGCGCCGCTACCCTCACCGCCGGCCGCAGCAATGCTTGTACTTCTTGCCCGAGCCACACGGGCAGGGCTCGTTCCGCCCCACCTTCTGGTCGGTGTCCGGGGATGCCGCAACGGCCGGGCCGGGTGGCGCCGCTTGGTCGGTTGCCTGGGCAGCATCGCCCGGCATGGGCGGCACTTCGCCGCGACGGATGTACTCGGCGATTTGGCGCAATTCCGGGAGGGCATGGGAGTAGAACGTCTTGTAGGATTCGCAGAAATGATTGACACGCCCCGGGTCGGTACCCCTCGGCGTGTGATGCTTCGGGCACCCGACCCCGCAGAACGCCAGGTACTCGCAGTCGCGGCAGGCATCGGGCACGTCGGTCTTCAGGCGGGCGAACGCCTCCAACCGGGGGTTCTTCAGCACCTCGACCAGCGGCGTCTCCATCAGGTTACCCAGCAACCACTCGTCGAACACGAAGTGGTCGCACGTATAGACGTCGCCGTTCCACTCCACGATGTGGGCCGACGCGCATCGCTGGCTGTGCACGCACGTGGACGCCCGGCCGTAGAGAATCGAGTGCAGCGCGTCGTCGATGAAGCGGACGGAAACGCGGCCGACGTCGCGCTGGGCCCACTGCTCGAACACCTCCAGCATCCACCGCCCGTACTGCTCGGCCGTGCATGAGAAGTCGGTCGGCTCCTCGGACTCGGGCTTCCGCTCCAGAATCGGAATGAACTGCAGGTAGTTGATGCCGCGGTTGACGAAGTACCGGTAGATGTTACCGGCGTGCGGGGCGTTCGTGCTGTTGACCGTCACCAGGACGTTGAACTCCGCCTGATGCTTCCGCAGGAGGTCAACGCCGTGCCATACCCGGTGCGCCGTGGGCCGGCCCTGCCGGTCGATGCGGTTCGCATCGTGGACCTGCGGGGGCCCGTCAATGCTCACGCCCACGAGGAACTTATTCTCGGCCAGCAGCGCCGCCCATTCATCGTCAATCAACGTGGCGTTGGTCTGGAGGCCGTTCGAAACGGTTTGCCCGCTGCGGCCGAACTCCCTCTGGTACGCCACGGCCCGGCGAAAGAAGTCCTTGCCGGCCATGAGGGGTTCGCCGCCCTGCCACCCAAACTCGCACCGGACGGGCATCGCCTCCAGGTACTGCCGCGTGTATTCGCGCAGCACCTCGTCGCTCATCTGGAACCGCTGCACGCCGGAATACAACTTCTCCGGCTTCATGGTGTAATAACAGTAGCGGCAATCGAGGTTACAGACGCCGCACACCGGCTTGCACATGATGTGAAAGGGTTGAACGGTATCGCTCACGGCTTCTCCGCGTGCATGGGAGTCCCAGTCTCGGCATCGCTACGGCGTGCCGTCACCATCCTACGCGCCCTGGAGCCGCAAGGCAACCTCCGCCACCCGGCGACCCAGATTCCGGGCCGTTTCGAGGCCCACGTCATCGGCCGACACACCCGTCTCGGCGTTACTCAACAACGGCGCGCCGAAGTGGGCCGTCGGTTTCCCGTCGCTTACCACGATCATGTCCTGGCACAGCATGGCCGCGTGAATCGTCTGGATGGCGTACTCCTGCCCGCCGTTGCGTACCCCGCCGACGGCCAGTGCCCCGCCCACTTTGTCGCGAAGCAGAAAGTCCTTCCGCCGGAACATAACGCAACGGTCCAGGAACGCCTTGCACTGGCTCGTGACCGAGCCGAAGTAGACGGGCGTACCCACGATGAGGCCGGCGAGGTCGCCATCCGCCAGCGGCGGAACGAGGTCCATGAAGCCGTCCGCGTGGGTGCACACGAGGCCCTCGCGGCACTTGCCGCACGCCACGCATCCCTTGACCTCGCAGCCGCCCAAGTCCAGGAGTTCCGTGGTAATGGCTGCATCGACCTTACGGGCGGCCTCCAGCGAGGCCTCCAGGGCCTGGCACGTGGTCTTGCCGGCACGAGGGCTACACGATACGGCGACGATCTTCATGGCGGTTCCTTTTCGGGCGCATCAGGCATTCAGGTGTGCGGCTTGACCAACCGCATCGGGGCAACCTTGGACGACCGCAGCCGCCCCGGAGCGTTACCATTTGGACAAGGCATCAGGGGGCGTTGTCGGAAACGGGCGCCGTCGTCCCGGCCCCGAGGCGGGCGATGAGGCCACCCACTTGGCATCCGATGTGCCCGGCAATCACCGGGCACTTGGCCATCAGGATGAAGAACACGGGCCGCGCGGCATCGCTCAGCGTTTCGTAGTTGGCCTGGCCCTTGGCAATAACGAGGCCTGCCCGGGCAAACCGCTCCCGGAAGGCCGCCGAGCAGGTATCCAGTAGGGTCCCCGGGGCATCGGAGCCGTTGTCGATGACCTCCCATCGTTCGGTCAGGCCCACCGCTCGGGCGTCTTCGACGGTGGCATCGTTGATGATCGGCTCGCTCTTGACGGCCACGGTGACGGTTGCGCCGCCCAGGGTTTCGATCAGGAGACGGTCGAACACGATCTCGCCGGCGTTGTCCGCCACGAACAAGATGTCGCGGGCCTCCGCCACGGCTTCGCGCAGCGGTTCGACGCTGCCGATGAGCGGCTCACGAAGGGCCCGGTCGATGGTCTCGTGGACAGCCGCGTCGGTCAGCGAGGCCGTCACGCCGAAGTCGATGATGTTGCCGGCGATGGCCAACCGCACCGCCGCCTCCAGAGGGTCGGCCGATTCGGCTACGCGGGCCTTCAACTCCGGGTACAGGCTCAGCGCGAGGGCGTTGAACCGCTGCTTAACACCCCGATACGGGTCGGGGTTGCCCGTGGCCTCGCGGATGAGGCGATGGATGCGTTGCCCCATCGCGGGGGGGGCCATGCGCAGGTCCATCTCGCTGGCCGCCCGAAGCACGCCGCGCAGCACCTCGTCGTGGACGGACTCATCATCCGTCACGAATCGCACCGCCTCCAGCGTCTGGCGGACAAAGCACGGCACACAGTCCAGGTACGTTTGCATGGTCGCCTTCCATCAGAGACACGAAAAGCGGAGTGTACCACATGCAGGCAGCCGCCCAAAGCACCTTCTTCCCCCGCCCCGGGCTGCGCACCCAGACAGACCCGGCCTGCCACGCACCGCCGAGAGCCATACCGCAGCCTCGACGCAACCTAACCAAGGGTAACGGCATGCCCGGGAGGCGACAGGTCAGGCATCGAGCAGTCGGCCGTCGGCCATGTGCAGGCTCCGTGTGGCATACCCGGCCGCCTGCTGGTCGTGCGTAACGAGGAGCACCACGCCACCGGCCTCACCGAAGTCGGCCAGGTACTTCAGGACGACGTCGCTGCTGGCAGGGTCGAGGTTACCGGTCGGCTCGTCGGCCAGGAGCATCCGGGGCCGGTTCAACATGGCCCGCGCCAGGGCCACCCGTTGCCGCTCGCCGGTGCTGAGTTCCCCGGGCAGGTGCTCGATCCGGTGCGCAAGGCCGACGTGTTCGATGAGTTCCATCGCGCGGCCCCGCGCATCCTGCGCCGGCTGGGCCAGCGCCGCCGCCAACACGTTGTCCACGACACTCAGATATGGCAACAAGTGGAATTGCTGAAACACGAACCCGATGGTGCCGGCTCGGAGGCGGGCGCGCGCCTCGGGCGGCAACTCGTAAGGGTCTGTCCCGTCGAGACTTACGTTCCCTCGGTCGGGCCGCAGCAGCGCCCCGGCCACGAGCAGCAACGTCGACTTGCCACACCCGCTCGGCCCCTGGACCGACACGAACTCCCCGGGCCTCACCCGAAGCGAACAGCCGTCGAGCCCCACCACGTCATTGGCCTGCCGATGATACGTCTTACTAACATCCTGAAGTTGAAGCACGGTGTATCTCACTCCTCCCGAAGCACGACGGCCGGGTCGTCCTGGGCGGCCAGCAACGCCGGCATCAGGCTCGCCGCCGCCGACAACACGGGCGCCAGCAAAAGCGCCCCGACAAGCAGGACGGGGCCGAACAGCGCCGCCGCCCCCGCCGGTCCGCCAGCCAGCAAACCCTCACCCGCCGACCGGCCGTCCCAGAGCACGGCCACAACAAAGCCGATGCCGTAGCCGGCCACAGAACCGATCACGCCGACCAGAACAGCCCGGCCAAGGAACATGCCCACTACCTGGCCGCCCCGCACGCCCATCGCCCGCAGGACACCGATTTCGCGGCGGCGGGCCCGCACGTTGCCCAGCGCCATCAGGCCAACCCATACAACACACCCGATGACAACAAGCGGCACGACCCAGGCGGCCAGAACCTCGCGTTCGGACTGAAGGCTTTGGCGGCCGGCCTCGTCGAGTTCAACGAACTCGTCGGCCCGCTTGCCGGCCGCGGCCCGCGTTGCCCGCCGGAGCGCCGCCTCGTGCTCAAGGGTGATGATGCGCGTGTTGGGCAACAGGCCCGTAATCTGCGCTTCCATTTCCGAAAGCGTTGCGCTCGCACAGTAGCAACTGAGGGCCAGGATGGTGTCCACCTCGCCGGGCTGTTGAAACAGGTCCTGCGCGTCGGACAGATTGATCCAGGCCGTGTAGTCGTCCTCGTCGCCCCGACGGTCGTGAATCAACCGGACGGTGAACGTGCGGCCAAGAAGGGGCACGTTCTGGCCCACCTGGAGGCCGGCCTCGTCGGCCAGCATGCGTCCCACGACCATCTCGCCCTTCGGCACGGGCTGGATCATCGGCTTCTTGGGATTCATGTGGGCCCGCTGCACTTCGCCACGGGTTCCGATCAGGATGATGCGTTTCTTCTTCTCGGGCCATTCGAGCCGGCGGTGCAGACTCGGCAACACGTGCTGCACGAGGACGATATTCGACTGGGCCAGCCGATCCGCGTATTCCTCGGGAAAGACCTTCGACGCCTGTCCGTGGGTGTAGAATTCGCCCAACTCCTGGTCGGCGTGAAGAATGAGCACGTTATAGCCCAAACCGAGCATGATGCGTCGGGCGTCGTCTTTCAGGTTGTGACCAATCTCGCCGGCCTTCTCGGACTTGGCCTGCTCGATGCGCCCGGCGCGCAGATCATGGCCCTTCAGAAGTGTCAGCACCGCCACGACCGACCCCACCGCCACCAGAACCGCCAAGGCCGCCAAAGCGAAGTTCAGCCGCCGGTACCCAATCTCCCGGCCAATCAGCCTCCAGATGCTCATGCTAACCCTCGGATCGTTTGGACCGCTTCCACACCACAATGGACAACAACGCCACGATAAGCAGGCCGACCAGCCCAGCGGCCACACCGCCAATCACGTGGACCCAGGGCAACCCCAGGAGCAACCCCACGGCCGCGGGTTGGGGTTCCGCGGCCCCAGCCTCGTCCTCCCGAGGGGTCTGGGCGCCCGATTCAATCTCGGCCGCCTGGGCAAACTTCGCCAAGCCCGTCAGCGGAGGCAGTTTGACATCCGGAATGGCCGACTGCTCGCCCATCAGTGCGGCATCCCATCGCACGTTTAACAGCATGTCCACGCCGGGATTCTGGTACTTGACGACACACGAGCACGGGGATGCCACGAAACCGCACACCTCTTCAATGTTCAATTCGCTAATGCCCTCGCCCACGAGTGCACACAGGACGCGCCCCCTGCCGAAGATCGGAAACGCCATCGGCCCGGTTTCCTTCTTCAGGCCGGGCTCGCACCCGAGCAGCATGTTGCGGAAACCGGCCTCGGCGGGGTCATCGCGCGACAGCGGCACGATGGAGAAGGCAATCTTCAATTGTGGCGCCCCTTCGGTGTCATAGATGGGGTCGCCCCAAACACCACCGGGCGGCTCGGGCGGCTCGATAAGTTCCTCCATACGTTTCAGTTGCGTCGCGAGTCGCGCCGCAACCGCCGCATCCTCCTTCTTGTCGCCGCTTTCGAGGAGGACAAAAACCGTGGTCTCGCCTTCCAGGAGGAGTTTGGCCACCTGCCGGCGCGTGGGCGAGTCCAAGAGCAGATCGATCGCCTCCTTCGTAAGGCGCCCCGACCACGTGTCAATCGGAATGCCGAACATGCGCGGGTATCGCACCACCACCCACGGCAATGCGGCCGACGCTTTGTGCGCCTCCCACACCTTGCCGGCCTCGCCATCCGGATCGGCCTTTACCAGGTCCGAGATCCAGAGGTCCACGACACCGTCCGGCTGCTCCTCGACCGACACGTCCTTCAGACGCTGGAGAACCTGCTGCTGTTCGGGCGTCAGGTCGCCCCGATGAAACACGTGGACCTCGTACGGGTCCACCTGCCAGCGCTCCAGCGCGTAACGGAAAACCGGAACCGAGCAGGCCTGAACCGCGGCTGCCGCCGCCAGCACCACAAGGCCTGCTACAGAAAGCGGTCGCCAAAACCGAACGTTTTTCGCATACACCGCGTATCGCATGGGGTCAAGACCCTCCTTGGACTGGTTCACGGATTATACGCATCCCCCGGTCGGGTTTAAACCGTGATTCTTGCGACCCCGGACCGTTGCCCCCGCACGGGTTTCCCCGCAACCCCGCCACGACTACCCGGTCAGTCACTTGACGCGAGGCCGAATATAGGACATAGTAGACGGTAAGGTATTAGCCCGGCTGCCCGGAAGGATTGCTGTACCGTGAACCGCCCCGCGTGCGTATCGTTCCTGGTTAAGCAGCCCGACTCGACTGCCGCCAACGCTCTGGAGCGAGGCCTTCGAGCCCGGGGAATGTCTCTGGTCGTTGCGCCGTCCCCGTTCGACGCCGTGACCGAAGCGGCCCGTTCGGCCGATGCCATCCAGTACCTGTTCGTGGGTGTGGACTACTTCGGGCCCGAGCAGTTTCGCCTGTTCCCGCTCTTTCGCCGCGAATGGCCCCAGACGCAGCTCGTGGCGTACCACTCGAACGGGTTCGAGCACAAAGGCCACATTGCCCGCCTCGTTGGCGCCGACGTTCTGCTCGCCATGCCGGGTGGCGTCGCCTCTTTCCTGGAAACGCTTCCCACCAACCCTCCGGTACCCGCTTCGGCCGACGTGCCACCGCCCGCCGCGGAATCCCAAGCCCCCATCGCCCCCCCCCTGCCGGCGCCCCAGGCACGCGAGTCCGGGCCGACGGCCACAGCGTCGCGTCGTCGGCCAACCGTTTCGGCGGTCCCGCACGCGTGCGTCTCGAACACGAAACGGCCGGCCGACGCGCCCTCGATGGACGCACCCTTGCCGCCGCGGCCCGACCCGCAGGAGCCGTCTCCGGCCGGCTCCGATTCGGCCGCGCCCCCGGCTCCCGCCCCGCCGAGCCATGAACCTGGCCCTGCTCCGGCAACGCTCACACCACAAGGCATCGAAAACCTCGACGGCGATGACGAACTCGAACGCGGACGGGTCCTCGGAACGGTTGAACTGACCGATGAGGAACTGCGCGTTCTGCTCGGCGAGGACGACGACCCATGACCCCACCCGCCGCCCAACCCGATGCCGCTATGGCGCCTTACGTCCTGTGCGTTTGCCGGGATCCCGCCAGCCGAACGCTGCTCGATCGTCGCCTGGAAGCCGGGCAGGTGTACGGATCGGTGGTCGAGGCCCTGCTGGCCGGCGCCCGCCGTTCGCCCGAAGCTGTGGTGATTCAATTCGCGTTCAACGGGCACACCCGGCGCGACGAGGAAACGCTCGCGGCCTTCCGCCGCGCCCACAACGGCGTCCCGGTGTACGGCTTGGTGCCGGCCGAGGCCGAACCTGCTGCTCGTCGACTGGTCGGCAAGGGGTTGGCCGACTACTTCATTCTCCCGAAAGACATGCGCCGCCTGCTGAGCGTTCTGCGTCGCGGCCCCCAAGCCGTAGCGGCGGCGCCCGCCCTGCCGGCCCCTGCCGTCGCCGGGAGCGACCGTTTATTCGAGGCGACGTGTCGGCTGGCCGATCTCGCCCTCGCGCAACCGTTGCCCCTCTTCTCGGACGGGGCCAGGATCATCGTGGAAACGTGCGCCGCGGGGCGGGGATGCGCCTTCCGGTGGTCGGAGGCGGAGAGCCACCTCGAATTGACCGTTGCCGTGGGCGGAGACGACGCCCTCGGCGGAGGCGATCCGGCTACCATCCGGTCGGCCGCCGTCCGATGCCTCCAGACCGGCGAAAGCCTGGCCCTTCGGCCCGGCACGCCCGGCCTGCCGCCCGAGGGTCTGCTGTGCCTGCCCGTGCGGGACGAGCAGTCGGGGATTGGCGTGGTGTGCGCCGCCGGAGTCGGCCGACCGACCATCGATCACCGTCAGGCTGAGGCGTTGGCAGGCGTCCTGGCCCGCCTGTACCGGGCCGCCAACCGCCGCGAGGAGTACGCCCGGCTGGCCCTGCGCGACGTGGAAACGGGCCTCCTGAAGGCCGACCCGTTTCTCACGTACGTCGAGAGCCGCATCGCCCAGGCGAGCGACCGGCAATCGGAATTGGCCCTCATTCTGCTGGAGCCGTCGCCCGGGTCGCATCCGGATGCCGCGGAAAGCCCCGCCCGGCTCGGCCTGGCCGTCAAACAGGCATTGGCAACGGGTTGGGAAGCGGGCCGGCTGGGCACCACCCGCTACGCGGTGGCCATGCCGACAGGGGTGTCCGGTTCAGAGCGAGTCGCGCCGTCGGATGCGGGGGAATCGGTGGTCCGCCGCCTGGCCGGTGCTGGCCCGCTTGCGGGAGCCAGCGGAAGCGTGCGGACGGCCGTGGCCCACTTCCCCGGGGACGGCGAAACCGCCCACGACCTCGTGGCGGCCGCCGAACGGCGCCTCGGGCAACCCACCGAGGGCCGGGATTGAACGACGGCTCCGACTCCCATCGCGCGGTGCTCGCCCTCAGAGAACCCCGCCTCGCGTTGCGGCACAAAGCGTCACTTTGGTTTGGAGTGGTGTTGCTCCACGAGCCCCTTGACGGCCTTGCCCAAGCCGTCGGCGAGTTCGTCCGTGCCGGTGCGCAGGGCGCTCTTGACGGTGCCGGTTACCATGCCGACGCCGACGACTCCCCCGGACCCGGCGTCGACGAGTTCGATCTGGGCCGTGAGGAAGGGGTCAACGCCGAAGCCGACGGCCCTTAGCGCCGATCCGCCCGGGTCGAAGTCCATGTATTTGCCTCGGACGAGCAGGCCACCGGCCGGCGGGGTGCCGGCCTTAACCGAGGTGAACATCTCCGTCTCGGTCAGGTGCTTGATGATGGCGGCCTGGACCTTGGCGGGAATGCCGGAGGGAATCGCCCCCCGCATGGGCGAGGTGTCGAAGATCTCAACACCGGCACAGCCGAACCGGTCGAGCCCCGTCTGGCCACCCGCGTTCTTCACCTCGTAATACCGGGCGCTGGCGCCTACGGCCGTATGGTACACCTGCTTGACGCCGGTACTGCATCCCGAAGCCACCACCAAGGCCAACACGCCAACCAGAGCTGCTCGTCTCATCGCAATCTCCTTTGCCCCAAACATGCCCTTACCGCATCACGCGGTATACCCTATCCATCGGTTGGCACAATTGCACCCAGAAAACCTGCCTTCCTGGCCGAAAACCCGTATAATACACGGGGTTCTATTAGGGGAAAACCATCCGTGCCGGACGACCAAACGCCATACGTAACCCGTTCGGGCGCGAAACTCCAGCACGCCCTCGATACCTTCGGCCTGGCGATTGAAGGCTTCGTATGCGCCGACCTGGGAAGCCACCAGGGCGGATTCGTCGACTGCCTGCTTCGCCACGGCGCCGCCAAGGTGTACTCGGTGGACACGTCGTACGGCACGCTCGTATGGAGACTGCGGAAAGACCCGCGCGTCGTCGTCATGGAACGCACCAACGCCATGCACGTTACCCTGCCCGAGCCGGTTGACCTCGTAACCATCGACGTGGGCTGGACGCGTCAGCGACGGGTGCTACCGGCGGCCCGGGCCCTGCTGAAGCCCGGCGGCCGCATCGTATCGCTCATCAAGCCGCAGTACGAGTCCGGCGAGAGCGAACGCCAACAGGGCGTGGTGCCGGACGCCAATTTGCCGGCCGTTCTTTCCCGCGTCCGGGCCGACGTCGAGGAGTGCGGCCTGAAGCTTCAGACCGAAACGCCCTCGCCGTTGCGCGGCGGCGGCGGAAATGCCGAAGCCCTGTTTCTGCTGACGGCCGACTGACGTCCCCTGCCCTCTGCGACAGCCGCCCCGCCCGCCACCGGCCAGATTACGTCGCAGCACCCTCTGGCAAAAGCGGCACATACGGCTCGGCCAGAAGGCGTTCGATACGGTCTGCCAGCACCTGCTCGTAACCGGGCGGCAGACCTTCGAAGACGTCGCGGACCACGCCCTGCCGGTCCATGAGCACGATCGTCGGCATCTGCCCGGTAACACCCGCCTCGCGCCTGAGTTCCTGCCACAGGATGTCGGGCCCGAAAGCCAAAGTGAAGGGAATCTTGAACTCGGTGCCGAACCGTTCAACCGCCCGGCGCGCCTCGGCAGGTTCCGCCGCCCCGTAAACGAGGCCCACGATCTCGAACCGCTGATTCCGATACCGCTCGTACAGGCTGACCATGATCGGGGCCGTGCTTCGGCAGGCCGCCGACCACGTGTTGAACAGATGCAAGGCCACCACGTTGCCGCGCAGCTCGTCGAGCACCACCTCGCCCCCGCTCACGCCAGGCGCTGAGGCAAACGTCTCGAAACGAAACAACGCGGCCTGGACGGGGCCATCCGGCTCGGGCGGAGGTGGATCGTCGACGCATCCAGCCGCCACCGCCACCAGCGCAACCGCCAGAGGAAGGCCAACGGTTCGTCGGACACGCGTCATGGGCTGGTGGCCTCGCTGCTGCGAACCTTGAATACGCAGTAGTCGCCGCACATCGAACACACCTCGCCGTCCGCCGGTCGCCGCGCCTCGCGCAGTTCGCGGGCCCGGACAGGGTCCAGCGCCTCGGCCAGTTGGCGTTCCCAGTCCTGCCGGCCGCGTGCCTCGCTGATGCGCCGGTCCCAGGCAAGCGCCTCCGGCCGGCCTCGGGCAACGTCCGCAGCATGAGCAGCGATACGCGAGGCGATAACGCCTTCGCGGACGTCTTCCGGCCGCGGCAAGCCCAGGTGCTCCGTCGGCGTCACGTAGCAAAGGAAATCGGCGCCGGCCATGGCGGCCAGGGCACCGCCTATCGCCCCCGTGATATGGTCGTACCCCGGCGCCACGTCCGTCACGAGCGGCCCCAGCACGTAGAACGGCAGGCCGTCCGTTAACTCCTTCTGGAGATGGATCTGAGCCTCGACCTGATTCAGCGGCACGTGGCCGGGCCCTTCGAGGATAACCTGGGCCCCGGCAGCCACAGCCCGGCGTGCGAGGTCTGAGAGGATCAGCAGTTCGTCGACCTGGGCGGCATCCATGGCATCGGCGCCCGCGCCCGGCCGCAGGCCGTCGCCCAGGCTCAGGGTCACGTCGAACTCGCGGGCGATGTCGATCACCTCGTCGAACCGCTCAAGCAGCGGGTTCTCCTGCCGGTGCCGAAGGATCCAGTGTGCCAGGAACGTTCCGCCCCGGCTCACGATGCCGCACACCCGGCGCGTGAGCGCGTCGGACTCCACAATCCGCCGGGCCACGCCACAGTGCACCGTGACGAAGTCGACGCCGTCGGCGGCATGCTGCCGGACACTGGCCAGGATGTCGTCGGCCGTCATGCTGGCCACGTCGCCGGCCTTGCGGGCGGCGTGGGCGGCGGCCTCGTAAATCGGGACCGTGCCGACCGTGATGTCGGCCTCGTCCATGACGCGGGCCCGGATGGCCCGGACGTCGCCGCCCGTGGAAAGGTCCATGAGCGTGTCGGCCCCGGCATCCTGGGCCATGCGGACCTTGGCGACCTCCATCTCGACGTCGGCGTAGTCCGGGCTCGTGCCGAGGTTGGCATTCACCTTAACGCGCAAGCCCTGGCCAATACCCACGACGCCGGCGACGCGGCGGTTTTTATTGAGGGGAATCGCCACGCGTCCGTCGGCGACGCGTTGCCGAAGGCTTTCGGGGTCGGTCGCTTCGGCCGCCGCCACGTTTCGGACCGCGTCGGTGATTTGGCCGCGCCTTGCCTGTTCCATCTGAGTCATTCGGATGTGTGCTCCGTTTCTTCGTGCGTCGGCCGGGGCGTTTGGAACCGGCCTTGGCCAAGGGGTTCTTCGACGTCGACGCGCGTCGTCGCGGGGGCCGGCGAGGACCACCACGTTTCACGGGTGCCCGCGCATCCGGCGGCGCCTGGTCGGGTAGGCCCTTCAGGTATTCTACCTCGCTCGAGGTCAGGCGTCGAGCCTTGCCGGCGCCGAGGCCGCGTAGGCTGAGCCGGCCAAGCCGGGTTCGGACGAGTTCGCGGACCGGGTGTCGCAGCCGTGCAAGGACGCGGCGGATCTGGCGGTTTCGGCCCTCGCGGATGGTAATCTGGAGGATGGACCTTGACCGGCCCCGCTTCAGAACCTCGACCTTGGCACGCTGTGTC
>Ga0272441_10006041_pt1 | contig 20586 bp, 23 predicted proteins | sample SSMProp6N_FD_193582 | JGI IMG/M metagenome (GOLD analysis project Ga0272441, IMG submission 193582) | Marine sediment archaeal communities from Little Sippewissett salt marsh, Falmouth, MA, United States - SSM-Prop-6N | ecosystem: Environmental > Aquatic > Marine > Wetlands > Sediment ...
CATTTTGTGGGGACGTTGACTTAACAGTCGACGTCCTTTTTTATTTTTAAAGAATTTATAATTTTTCAATTACTCTTAATTTGGCGCTGCGGCTGCGGGGGTTGGATTTTATCTCGGCTTCAGTGGGAACGATTGGTTTTTTAGTAAGTAATTTAATTTGAGGCTTTTCGGCACGCGCTTTATCGCGAAAAAAATTTTTTACTATGCGATCTTCGCCAGCATGAAATGAAATTACAGCTAGCCGGCCATGAGGTGCTAAAATTTCTAAAGCTTGGGGTAAAACCGTAGCTAGACTGCCAAGTTCATCATTCACAGCAATTCTCAAAGCTTGAAAAACCTTTGTCGCGGGGTGTATTTTTTCGTGTCCCTGACGAAAATGTACACCCCGCACAACTTCTACCAAATCTTGTGTGGATTGGAATTTCTTTACTTTGCGGAATTCAAATATGCTTTGAGATAATCGACGAGCATGGGGATACTCCCCATAATTTTTAAATATGTCATAAAGGTCTTCTAGAGGGTAAGTATTAAGAATATCGGCAGCGGTCATTTCTTGGTTGGTGCTGAAACGCATGTCCAGGAGTTCATTCGTCTGAAAACTAAAGCCGCGGCCAGAAACTTCTAATTGATCTGATGAAAGTCCAAGGTCTAATAAAATTCCATGGACTGGATATTTAAAATTTTCTGAAACTATTTTTTTAAGGTCACAAAAATTATCACTGACAAAGGTTATGCTCTGAGCATCGCTAGCTTTAAAATTTTTCAAAACATCTTTATCTAAATCAATAGCCAGGATTTTACCATTGGGTTTTATTTTGTTCAAAATGGCTCGACTGTGTCCGCCAGCTCCAAACGTGCAGTCAATAAAATTCTTACCCGATTCTGGTTTTAGATAACTTATTATTTCTTTTAATAGGACTGGGGTGTGAACACTGGTCATAAATGTCTAAATTATAAATTATAATATCTAAATTTATTTTTTGTATTTAGACATTTATTAGGAATTATAATTTATGATTTAGAAATTAAACACCCAGTTCACCCATTTGTTCGGCTAATTTTTCAGCTTTGGATTCAATTGATTTTTTATAAATCTGCCACTGGGCTTCATCCCAAATTTCTAAACGATTATATAGGCCGGCCACAACCACGGTTTTTTTTAAGCTGGCATATTTTTTTAAATAATCTGGCAAAAGAATTCGACCAAGTGAATCTAATTTAACATCCATGGCACCAGCTAACATAATGCGTGAAAAACCACGTGCATCAGCTTTGCCAATCGGAAGTTCGCTTAGCTTGTTAACTAATTTCTGCCAATCGGATTGAGTAAAAATAAACAGACAGTTGTCTAAACCGCGAGTGACCACAGCGCCATTTTTCAAAGCAGACCGAAATTTGGCTGGTAAAGCCAGCCGATTTTTATTATCGATTGAATGCTGATATTCGCCAATAAACATTAATTTTCGGCATTTTTTATCTAATTTTAGTTAGGTTATCCACTTTTTACTGAAGTTATCCCCACTTTTATCCACTTTCTACCACTACAACTTAATTATATAACACAATCTATAAACAAACAAACACCTTAGGTTGTGGATAAAAAATCCCGACTCATTGTCGGGATTAAACACCAATTTGGAAAAAGCGCATAAATTTATTTACTGTTTCTTGTTGAAAAAGAAGTTTAATAAACTCTTCAGAACTGACACCTTGTGTTTCTGCTTGATAATTAATTTGACTCAGAATTAAAGGCCAGAGTTTGCCATCTTTTGGTTTTAATACTGAACAACCACCCCAATATAATAATTGTCCAACTAATTTACTTTGAAAATATGCATTTTTCTTTTGTAGCTCGGACAAGAATAAGGTTATTAATTTATCAGCTTGAGCACTAAGCATTTTACCCTCCTTATGGATTTTGTCTTTGTAAATATAATTTAACATATATTAAAAATGTGTCAAATATAAAACCGCCCAGTTATTCGACCGGGCGGTTTTTAAAATAATTTTAAAAATATAATATTGTCCAGACAATCGCAGCTAAAATTATTCTATACCAAGCAAAAACGCGGAGTGAATGTTTGGTTAAAAATTTTAATAAAAATTTAATGGCTAAATAACCAATTAGAGCTGAACATAAAAATCCAAGAATTAAAACTAGCCAATCGCTCTGCCCTATTGCTGACATATTAAGTTCGCTGACTTTTTTAATACCAGCACCAAACACAATGGGAATGGATAATAAAAATGAAAATCGCGCAGCATTTTCTCTTTTTAAACCATAGGACATACCTGCGGCAATAGTAATGCCTGAACGGGAAACACCGGGAATCAAAGCTGCGGCTTGAGCCAGGCCAATCCAAATAGCGTGTTTAAAATTAAGTTCTTTAATTTTTTTCTTGCGCGAAGCATATTTTTCAACTAAAAAGAATAAAAAGGCGACAATAATTAAAGAAAGTACTACTATATTAGCATGATGTAAATAAAGTTGAATGATGTTCTGAAAAAGATATCCAATCAGCACAGCTGGCAAAGTGCCTAGAAAAATCAGCCAAGCTATTTTTTCTTCCTCTGTTTTAATTTTAAAATTAAATAAGCCTCTAAACCAAGCTTTTAGTAATTTTATAATTTCGCGCCAAAAATAAATTAACAGAGCAACTAAAGTGCCAAGATGTAAAATTACATCAAAAGTTAAATTGCTAACAAAATTAAAATTAAGTAATTCATGAAAGATTACTAAATGACCTGAACTTGAAATGGGCAGGAATTCAGTTAAGCCTTGGAGAATACCGGCTAAAAGTGAAAATAAATAATTCATAATTTCTTTTTAGGTTTTAGAATTAAATAAAAAATTATTGAAGTTAAAATACCCACAATTGCACCACCATACACATCTAAAGGATAATGGACTCCAGTGTAAATTCGAGAAAGACCAACTAATAAAGATAAAAACAATAATAAGCTGCCAAGTTTTTTGTTATAAAAGAAGATAGCCATGGACAAGGCAAAAACAATCGTGGTGTGGTCTGAAGGAAAAGACTTTTCAGTTAATGGCCGGTTGATTAATTTATTAATCTGTAAATTTACTAAAGGTCGTTCGCGAAATTTAATAAAACCAAGCACCTGATTAATAAACATGGCTACAACTACGGGTAGAGCTAAATTACCAAAAATTAACCACTTTTTCTTGCCTTCTAAAGGCCAGTTTTTAGAAGTGCGAGTTTTATGCAAACCCATCCACCAACCTATTCCGGCGCTTAAAATAATCCAGATTAAATATTTGGCGCAGAAAATTGCCAGATAATCTAAAATCTGGTTTTGACCGGCCAATGAGTTAATGGCTGAAAAAATTGAATAATCTAAATTTAAAAATGCCTCCATGTTACTTTAATTATACTATTGATTGACAAATTGCTCAATTTTTTATAAACTTTAAATAAATCTAAATTCATTCTTAATTAATCCGTCACCACCATTCGGTGGTGCCGAAAAACAGGAGGGGCCAATGAGCGCAAAAGTTCTGGTAACTGGAGGTACGGGCTTTATTGGCTCGCACTTGGTAGAGGAATTAGTCGAGCAGGGTTTTAAGGTTGAGGCCTTGGTGCGCAACGACAGTAAAGCAGATCGACTTAAAGAATTGGGTGTCGAAATTATCTATGGGTCTCTAACAGAAAATTTTTATATACCACCTAAGATTGATTTTGTAATCCATGCAGCGGGTGTAACAAAAGCAGTAGTCTTAAATGATTACGCTAAAAATATAAGAATGACTCAAAGCCTAATGGGAAAATTAAAAAATAGAGAAATAAAACGCTTTCTTTATTTAAGTTCACAAGCCGCTGCCGGGCCAGGCCATCGAGAAGGAAATCCACGAACTGAAGATGATTATCCCAAACCATTAACTCACTACGGGCAAAGCAAATTAATAGCCGAGGAAGTAATCCAGAACTGTAATATACCTTATACTATTCTCCGTGCGCCAACCGTTTACGGTCCGGGTGACAAAGATTTTTTCCGCATCTTTAAAATGGTGCGCGATGGTTTAGTGCTTGAGGTTGGGAGGGGCGTGCAGAAGTTGTCGATGATCTATGTCAAAAATCTAGTAGCAGGTATTGTTTATATTTTGCAACATGAGAAAGCCAAAAACCAGACTTTTTTTATAACAGATGACGAGGATTATACCTCATCTCAGATCTATAGCACACTGGGCAAAATTATGAATCGGCGATATCTGCTGCTTAAAGTGCCTTTTAAAATGGCTTGGCTAATGGCTTTGGCTGCGGAAAGATATGCGCAACTTATTAAAAGACCAAGTATTATAAACTGCCAAAAAGTTCGGGAATTTACCCACAAAAATTGGCTATGTAGCCAGGAAAAGATTCGCCAATTAATTGGTTGGCGTAGCCGGATTGATCTGCATTCAGCCTTACAAGAGACACTTCATTGGTATAAAGAAAAAGGATGGATTTAAAAAATAGAGATTAAAAACGGGCAACTCCGTGCCCGTTTTTTATTATAAATTATTTTTCTTCTTTACTACTATTAATGTGTGGTGACTCGCGGTCCGCCAGCTGGCGGACATCGCTTGCCCCATCGAAGCTACAAAAAGTAAAGCAGTTTACTTTTTGTCTTCAGCTTCCGACTCCCAATCACACTCTTTTTTAGAGCATTTAATTTTTCCTTTGGGACCAGCCACTACTAAACTTTTACATTTAGGACACAATAGGCCTTGACCTTTTTTCTTTGGATCTTCAATAGGTGGTGACCAAACAGCAAATTTACAATCTGGATAGCGGTTGCAAGCATAAAAGGTACGACGCGAACGGGTACGGCGAGCAACCATCTCCCCCTGCTTGCATTCAGGGCATTTAACACCGGTGCCATAATCCAAAGGTTTAGTGTTTTTGCATTTAGGAAAGCCAGAGCAAGCTAAAAATTTGCCAAATTTACCGTCGCGAATTAACATAGGTTCGCCGCATTTTTCACATTTCTGATCTGAAACTTCGGGTTCTTTTTTCTCAGGCATATCCTCCATTTCTCCATCGCCATTTTCTTTAGGTAAATTTTTAATGTTGCGACACTTAGGAAATCCCGAACAGGCCAAAAATTTACCATAACGACCAGTTTTAATAACCATGGGTGAGCCACATTTTTCGCAGACTTCATCTGAGGCTTCATTAATTAGATCATCTTTTTTAACTTCTTTATATTTGAAGTCTAGGTTGTCTTTAAAAGGCATATAAAATTCTTTAATTATTGGAACCCATTTTGATTTGCCCTCAGCAATATCATCTAGGTCTTCTTCCATTTTAGCAGTAAATTTAAAATCTACAATCTGTGGAAAATGTTGAACTAACAAATCATTAACCACGAAGGCAATTTCCTGTGGTTTAAGACGACGATCATCTTTGCGAATATAACCACGATCTTCAATAGTAGAAATAGTTGGGGCATAAGTTGAAGGTCGGCCAATACCTAATTCTTCTAATTTTTTAACTAGAGTAGCTTCAGAATAACGGGCTGGCGGTTCAGTAAAATGCTGATCTGTATTTAACTTCTGAAGCTTTAGATCATCTTTTTCATTTAGATCTGGTAATAAATTATCTTTAACACTGCCCGGATAAACCTTTAACCAACCATCAAAACTAATGACTGAACCAGTGGCGTGAAAAGTATATCTGGATTTCTTACCAGCTGCTAACACATCAATGCTAGTGGCATCCAACACAGCTTCACTCATTTGAGAAGCTACCGCACGTTTCCAAATTAGTTCATATAATTTATATTGATTTTTGTCTAAAAATGGCTTTAGATCTTCCGGCCGACGGGTTACATTCGCTGGACGAATAGCTTCATGGGCCTCTTGAGCACTTTTGGATTTTTTCTTAAAGATCCGGGGCTTGTCTATAACATATTTGTCACCATATTCTGATTTGATAAAATCTTTAGCTTCGTTTAAAAATTTACCTGCCAAATTAGTTGAATCTGTACGCATGTAAGTAATCAAACCTGTGGCTCCAACTTTACCTAACTCAACACCTTCATACAAGCTCTGGGCCAAAAACATGGTTTGTTTGGCTGAAAAACGCAATTTACGATTAGCTTCCTGTTGTAAAGTTGAAGTAATAAATGGCGGCGCTGGCGAACGTTTAGTCTTCTTTTGTTCAATGTTATCGACTAGATATTGAGCACCTTCTAGATCTTTTTTTATGCCTACAACTTGTTTTTCGTTGTTTATATCAAGTTTATCCACCTTATTACCATTAATCTGAGATAAACTTGCCACAAATTCACTTATTTCTTGTTTCTTATTTCTTGTTTCTGACGATTGAAGCTCTGCTTCAATCGTCCAGTATTCCTCAGGTTTAAAAGCTTGAATCTCGCGTTCACGTTCAACAATTAAGCGCACGGCCACAGATTGCACCCGGCCAGCTGACAAACCTTTGGCTACTTTTTTCCATAAAAATGGGGAGAGCTCATAACCCACTAAACGATCTAAAATGCGCCGGCCCTGTTGGGCATCAACTAGATTGATGTCAATATTCCGCGGTTTATCTAAAGCTTCCTGAATAGCCGAATGAGTAATTTCATGAAAAACAATACGGTGAAAATCTTTATCTTTATCTTTTAAAATATAATGTAAGTGCCAGGCAATGGCTTCCCCTTCACGGTCCTCATCAGTGGCAAAGTATATCTCATCTGATTTCCCGGCTTCTTTCTTAAGCATAGTGACCGTAGTTTTACTTTTAGGTGGAATAACATACTTGGGTTTAAAATTATTCTTTATATCCACACCCATTTCTTTGGCTGGCAAATCGCGGATATGACCAAAACTGGATACGACCTTGTACCCTTTGCCTAAAAATTTAGTAATGGTTTTCGCTTTAGTCGGTGACTCAACGATTAACAATTTATTAGCCATAAAAACTTCCTAATTAAACGGATCCATGATCTCGATAAACCCCCAGGTTAAAAGTATAATACCAATCCACAAGGCTGGCAAACTAAAAATGCCTACGCCAAAAACAAACATCAGGATGATGCCGGCTAAAAGAACGAGCATACCAACCAAAACTTTGACTTCTTTACCCATAGATTACTCCTAACGAGCCGAGAGTTAAAAAAATGAGACTGAGATAAATTAAAACTGTGGCTGCTCCAATAAAGTAGTCATATTTGTCAGTCACATCTACAAAATTCAGCTTGATGTTCATGATTATGCCATAGACAATAACCAAGTAACTGATAATAAGAATTATTTTCCAAATTATCATATATTAGTAATTAAAAATTCGAAATTAAGAAATTAAGGGATTTATTTTATATGCGAAAATTTCGTTTGGACGAAATTTTCGCTAAAATTCGCTATTTTTAATTATCCACATCCGCCAGCTGGCAAAGGACTTGACAAAAATTTTATTTTGTGCTAAAATTTAATATCCATGCAAAATGTATGGAACTTTTGAAAAAATCCAACCACGGGAGGAATAGATTATGAAAGTCTCGAAAAAAATCCGGAATTTTTTGTTCTCTGTTTTAATTCTCATTATCGTGTTTTCTCTTGCCTTTCTGATAGTAAATATCTTTATCAGATTTGCTCCCGAAAACATCAACCGTGAAGCAGCCAAAAGCATGATGATGTTGGTAGTGTTCTTACCGCTGATTTATGCAATTTTTAAGAATTATTTCTTTGCCGGTCCTGGATTTAATTTACTAACTCTTTTTGTATATTTTGCTATTTTTACAGTCTTAGCCTCATTACTTTTTAAAGGACTTGTGATGATGACCGGTGACTCCAGTCTTCCTCTCGGAGTGAGTATAGAAATTGTAAAAGACATTATTCTCCTTACTCCGGTGGAGAACTACTTATCTCCATTAAATTCTCTGACTTATGCAATTATCTGCGGCTTAGTGACTTTCTCCATAGTAAATTTTATAATGCAGATGATCAAAAAACTGTATATAAAATGGAGAGAAAAAGCACCAAAGGAACCGGAAAATTTTCGTGAATGATATCGTGAATGATATTATTAAGGGCTAGCCTCAACATAGCCCTTTTTTATTTTTCAAAAAACTATCTGTAAAAAATTTATTTCAAATGCCCGGGATCCTTCTCCGCCCAAGGCGGATCAGGATGATCGGCAGATTTCATCTGCCGATCACATACATCATGGCGCCCAAGTTACGGACGCGGCCTTTCATTTCCATTAAGGTAAGTGTACTATTTATAACGCTTGTGTCAAGTTGAGTCAAACGAGTAAGTTCATCAATATGCACGGGCTCATGCGATAAATACTTTAAAATTTCGGTTTCTTGTTTAGAATCGGGCACAATTTTTTTAGTAGCCACAAAATCTTTGACTAGATTTAAATCCAGAGCTTCCAGCACGTCTTCAGCAGTTATGACGGCTTGAGCGCCCATTTTAATTAAATTATTTGGGCCAGTTGAATTGGTATTAAAAATTGAGCCAGGAATGGCAAAAACTTCGCGATTTTGTTCTAAAGCATGACGAGCTGTTAATAATGCACCTGAACTTTCTGGGGCTTCAGTCACCAAAGTCCCAAGTGACAGACCAGAGACAATTCGATTACGTTGCGGAAAATAATGCTTTAATGGCTGGGTGCCGATTGGGTGTTCAGAAAGTAATAGGCCGCCACTAGCAAGAATTTTATCAGCTAAATAACGATTATATGAGGGATAAATATTTTCTTTATCCAGACCATTGGCTAGCACGGCAATGGTGCGGCCGCCGGCTTCAAGGCAAGCTTCGTGTGCCAAAGCATCCACACCCAGAGCCAAACCAGAAATTATGACCAAACTAGCTGAAGTTAATTCACGAACAATTTGTGGGGTGACTTGTTGGCCATAATTTGATACCTTGCGCGTGCCAACTACAGCTAAAGAGAATTCATCTGCTTCTGGAGAAAATTCGCCTTTATAATATAAAATGGGTGGATGGCCATAAGTTTCAGCTAAAAGTTTAGGATATAATTCATCGCCCAGAATTAGAGCTTGCACATTTTCGGCAGCCATCTTTTCCATTTCTAAATCTAGATTTATTTCTCCCCTTTTCAAAACCACTTCTTCAGCAATTTTATTATCCAAACCCGCGGCGCACAGTTCAGAAAAGCTGGCCGACCAAGCCTGCTGCATGGATGCAAAATAATTGACCAATAGACTAAATCGCTTTGGCCCCAAACTGGCGATCTTAGATAGACCAACCCAATATTTTAAATCCTTTTTCTGTTTGTCATCCCGATCCGCCGGCTGGCGGAGAGGGATCCCATTGTTTTCTTCTTTAGCCATAATATTTGCAAGCTAGAATAAAATGAGTATAATTAAGATATAAATTAAATCTAAAAATATGTTTAGAGAAAAAAATCCTTTAGAAGATGAACCAAAAGAAAAAAATAAATTACCTGAGAGAAAGCCTGAAAAACCAGAAATTATAGATGCACACGTAACTTCAACTGGGAGTGGTTTTTGTGATATCAACTTTGTTGATCGTCAAGGAAATGTAAGAATGGTAACAATTAAAAGAGAAAGAAAAAGTATGAATACGGAAGATTATGAATATAAATTACTAGTAGACAGTGGTGGGGCGCGCCTTGATACTGAAGATAAAAAGATGTTAATAGAATTAACTCAACAAAGACTTGATGCACTAAAAAAAGACGAAAAACCTTACTGGAAGAGATAAAATATGGCTAAAGAAAAAAATAATAAATCTGGACCGCCTAAAGAATGGAACAATATTCCGGTTGGATCTGAACATCCAGCTGATTTAAAGAAACAAGAGTTAAGGAAAGAAGCTCGGATTGTCGGGTATAAACAAAAAATATTTGAGACTCTGAATAGCAAAGAATTGGCTGAAAAATATAAAAAAGAAAAAGAAAAAATAAAGAGTGAAATTGCTGATTTACAAGGAGGGCAAACAGAGCTTGAACTCTAAATTTATTATACCACACAACACTAAAGCCCGCTGTTTTGACAGTGGGCTTAAATTTTTGTGACGGACTTGACAAATTTTGAAAAGTATGCTAGAATAAAGTAATGTAAAATAGTGTAAATAATTAGTCTCTAGATTTTCCTCTGTCTGGCGGCCAAAGTGAAGGCACCCCTCCTAGCCAGATCAAGTAGCCTTAAGCTAAGGTGGTTCAGGTTTTCCTGGTGCTGCCTTACGCCAGCAGGGGGTAATCTGGAGACTAAAGACACCCCTTTTAGGGGGGTGTTTTTATTTTAAATAATTTTCTATTGAGTGGTCGTAAGTTTTTTCTTTTTCCACACCAAAGTAACAGGCAGGCAATTCTCCCTTGCCACGATGATAAGTTATGCATTCGCAGCATTTGCCTTTTTTGTCGCAGGCATAAGTGCAGTTGCAGTTTTGTAAATTTTTTTGAATGTTGCATTCCATAATTTTCAAGGGATGTCATCCTGAGGACGAAGTCCGAAGGATCCCGTATTAATAAGGTGGACTTACTACCACGGGATCCCTCGCTTCGCCTGCCTGCCGGCAGGCAGACTCGGGATGACAACCATCTAATCATAATATTTTTTACCTTTTATTTCTTCGGGCAAATAATCTTGCTGACCTTCTTCCGGGCTGTAATCATGAGAATATTTATAATCTTTACCATAGCCCAAATCTTTCATTAATTTAGTGGGTGCATTGCGTAAATGGAGTGGCACAGGCAAATTCATAGTTTCCTTTACATCTTTCATGGCACGTTCCAAGGCCATGTATGATTTATTTGATTTAGGACAACGAGCTAAATAGACTACGCCTTGAGCCAGATTAATGCGGCATTCTGGCATACCGATTTTTTCTACGGCATCAAAAACTGCATTGGCTACCACCAAAGCCATGGAATGAGCATTACCAATATCTTCTGAAGCCAGAATAACCATACGCCGAGCAATAAATTTAGGATCCTCACCCGCTTCAAGCATACGCGCCAGCCAGTAAAGCGCACCATCTACATCTGAACCACGCATTGATTTTATAAAAGCAGAAATTACATTATAATGTTCTTCGCCAGCCTTGTCATACATTAAAGCTTTATGTTGCAAAGCTTCTTCAATTAATTTTTTAGTTACCTTGCGCTGCTTATTTTTCTTATCTAAAACGGCATGTTTAACGGCGATTTCTAAACCATTTAAAATTGTACGTGCGTCACCGTTGCTGGCTTGGATTAAAAAATCTTCAGCATCTTTATCTATCTTGGCCTCATATTTTCCTAGGCCAATTTTTTTATCTTTCAAAGCACGATTAATAATGACTTTTAAATTAATTGGAGTTAAGGGTTTTAAAACATAAACTCGCGAACGGGACAATAAAGGGGCAATGACTTCAAAAGATGGATTTTCAGTAGTAGCACCAATTAAAGTAATGGTGCCACGTTCAACATATGGCAACAAAGCATCTTGTTGGGCTTTGTTCCAGCGATGAATTTCATCAATAAATAAAATAGTTCGTCGATTATTATATTTGTAATTTTCGTGCGCTTGTTTAATTACAACCATTAAATCTTTTTTACCAGCAGTCACACCAGAAAGCTGCATAAAATGTGAGTCGGTCATTTTGGCAATTATTGAAGCCAAAGTGGTTTTACCAGATCCTGGCGGACCCCAAAAAATCATAGATGGTAATTCATCCTGTTCAATGGCTTGGCGTAAAAGTTTACCTTGACCGATAATTGATTCTTGACCCACAAAATCTTCTAAAGTCTGTGGGCGCAAACGATTCGCCAACGGGGCATTAGCTTTTAAATTTTTTTCTAAATTGTCGTCAAACAGATCTGTCATGATGATTTAAAATTATCAAATTTAAATAATATTGACAAATAATCGTTATAAAAAAAATAAAAAGGGACGTTGTGCTAACGTCCCTGACTTTTTTCTTTCTTATAACGTCTTAGGCGCTCTATATCACTTCTTATATATTTTTTCATTGGAGCATTATTCAAATTAAACTCTTTCAGATATTGTATTGCTCTTTTTGATATATAAGTTGGTATCTCCTTCTCCAAGATATAGAGAGAAACCTGAGTTTCCTTAGAAATAAGAGATTCAGGAATTTTAACCTCATCTATTTCATAAAGTGCATTAAGGTGCTGTGCCAAATCCCCAATCTCTAAACTGTTTAACAGAGTGCTTAATCTGGTATGAATAAAGTTTTGGGCCTCAGGATTATACCAAGACTTTAATCTTCGCTGGCCACCCACCCCACTTTCAAATAAATTGTCTGTCTGCCAGTTGCTTATTTTTATATTTCCATCACCAAATAACAGATCAAAGAAATAATAAAGCGGATATGAATCCTCTAGGGCTGATTTGATTTCTTCAGCTTGCGATGAATCGATGAACTTGCAGACTTCCTTTATTAGTTTAATATTACCTTTGGCTTTAGCAAGAGCTAAGATTGGAATCATTAATTCAATATCAAACCAATAAGCACTCCAAGGATATGCCTGACAGAGATTATAGATTAATTGGGGGTGGCGGCTCATTAACTTCCTATTATATAAATCTTCTGCCGTTTCTTTGTCTTCTTCTTTTCTATTCAAACTACGAACAGATACTCGACGAACAAAACCTTTGGCTTTTTCTAGGACTCTCTTGTTTTCAGAAATTAAACTTAATGATTGGCCCAAACTAATCGGATCTATTTTTTCCTCTTTGAAATTTTTTATCAAGCGCTGATAAGCGGGTTGGTTAATAACTTGGTGACCTAAATCTTTATCGCCCCAGGCATCAAAAATAGCAAAAATTTTATTCTCGATTATTTTTTGCCATTTTTTGAACTCCTCTAGCTTCAAAACAAATTTGGCCAAATCTGGTAGATTAAAAATCTCACTACTTTTGTTTAAGGTTAATCCAATTATAAAAGTTAGAAAAATCCTTTTTTGAAGCCCTTTATAACTAAATTCACTCAACCCTATAAAATAATGTCTATTAATGGCTCCATTCTTCATTATTGACTGGATCATTTTTAACCAAAAGAAAATTTCATTGACATCTTTTTCAAGCTTTAAAAATGGTGTAGATGCAAAATCAGATATTCTAAATTTCCGAAATTTTTGAAGCTTAAAATCGACCAGGGCCGTCTGAATTAACTTTGAAGAATTGGTTTGTGAGTGAAGCCAATTATTCAAGCATTCGACTCCGCTTGCTCGCTTAATAAAAGTATTCAATGCTCTCTCACTAAATTCCGTAGGAAAAGGCACTTGCTTGGCCTGTGATCTATTGTAAGCCTCGCCAATTGAATTTAGAATCAAAGTTATCTTTTTCTTGGCTTCTCCTTTAACAATCCAATCTCTTCGGCGACTGACTATTTGAACAAGGGTGGAGACAATTTTATTTATTGTCTCCATTTTTATGGGCTCTGCAAAGATTTTTTCCAAATCTCTGCTTGGTACCAAACTATTTATATCTTGTTTACTCATGATCTATTCCCTTTCCTTTCTTTTTAGGCTGATAAAAAAATCCCATTTCTCTCTTAAAAGCTCTAGATCATTCTCACTTAACCAAGCAAGAATCTCTGGTTCTATAAGGGTTAAGCCACAATAAATACTTGAATCAAGTTCTGTAAAACTAAAAAGTTCAATAAATTCTTCAAATTCTTCCTGAAGAATTAAATACAAAAGTTTTTCATTCATTAATCTGACAAACTTGTTGGCTTCACTATTAGGAAGGTGCGCAATGATGTCTAAAAGAACATCCTTCGCGCCTTCTAAATAACCCTTTCTTTTCATCAGCTTTTCTTCACGAACAGCTTTAGGCTCTCCTATATATCTAATGGGATAAATGGGTGGTCTTCGACCACTATTAGTTACATAATTCATGGCTGCCCTTAATGTCTTCAACGGACAGTGCGTTTTTTCGAATAACCTGGGTTTAAAACCACCGCCCACCAGTAGTTCATATCGAATCACTGCTGGAGCTGCTTTCCATAAAACCATGAGCCGACCAAGTGGTAAATCATTAATACGAGCTCTTAAATGATCAAGCTGTGTAAAATCTAAAATGGATAATTTTCCACCAGAATCAATCTTCTCAAATAATGGCTCTATTAAAGCTGTCTGTCTTTTTTGAATCTCTTTTTCTTTCATGATTTCCTCCTTTGTATTTTGATTTTAACGTGATATTATAATATACTATATTTTTTAAAAAAAGTCAAGTCTTTATAATTTATGTCCGGGATTTAATATAAAAAATAACATAAAAATCTTTAGATATTTTTATGTTCCTAGTTTGTTTTGTTTTTATATTATTTTTTATTTTTCACTTTTGCAGCCACAGGCACAATCTTCGTCACACTAGCAACAATGGCAACATCTTTCTTTATCACAACTGCAAGTGACTTCTAGGGTAAGGGGCATGCCGCATTCTTTACATTTATCCATATATTTTTGTTTTTAATTATTAATTATAAATATTTTTTAAACCAATTAGATGAAAGTTTTATAATTTTATCTAATTGTTCGATAAAACCATGGTCAGCGTTCTTTATTATTTCTAATTTAGATTCTGATGAAAGGTATTTTATAGCATTTTTGGAATCTTGACATGGCACCCTATCATCGCTATCCCCGTGAATAATAAAGACAGGACATTTGACTCTAGACAAAATTTTCTTTTGGTTAACTGCCTCTCTATCAATTATCATTTGTTTATCAATAATAATCTTTTTTCTAATTCCCTTGCTCCTAATTTTAGTAATATAACCCTTTTTATCTAATTCTTCTAATTGCTCCTCAGTAAATCTACTTCTATAATTCTCCTTAGCATGGGTTACTGGTGCCCATAAAACCATTGTTTTTATTTTTGGATTATATGCTTTAACTGAAACAAGCCCACCAAGACTTAAACCAAGCAAACCAATATTTTCAAATCCTTTATCTAAAACAAACTGAATGGCTGAATTTAAATCATCTACTTGTTTATCCACAGTCAAAGAATCATTCTCGCTTTCACCTGAACCACTAAAATCAAAATTCAAAACATTAAATTTTTCTTTATTGAATGTTTGGGCTGCTTTATCAAACCTACCCCATTCTGACTTATCACCAGTAAAACCATGACACATTATAATCACAGATTTACTAGGAGCTTTATAAAAATTTCCTACTAAATTAATTCTGCGTGAATTTTTAAAATTTACTTTATACATATTTTGAGTGAGGCTGGTCAGACGCTTAGCGTCTTAATGACCACGCTTAGCGTGGTCGGGCTGGGGAGATTTGAACTCCCGATCTCCACATCCCGAATGTGGCGCCTTAAGCCACTAGGCCACAGCCCGGTGATATACTTATTTTAGCTTTTTTAGATGAATAGTTCAAGGATTTGACATTTTTAGCAATTGTGATATACTAGATACAGTGAGATTTGAACCCAAACACAAGGAGGTAGGAATGAACCTGACTATCGCAACTATTTCAGCAAAAGCATCGCAAATCCGAGCAGATATTGTCAAGCGCGCACGTATGGCGAAAAAGAAAAGGATGTTTGATCCTGATGACGATGATTTGACCAAGAGATTGACTGACAGGGGTATGGGTGCAGAATATCCGGGATAATATAAAAAGTATAAAAATAACCACCTTAGAAAACACCGGGTGGTTTTTTTATCCTCCCCTTACGAAGGGGAGGTACCCCGACTTATCGGGGTGGAGGGGTTTATAAGTATATTTATGTCGCCTACCTGCCCGTAATATCTAGCTTTGGCAGGCGGGTCGGTGAGTTATTGACCTCCCCTTTAATTCCCCTCCTTCGTAAGGAGGGGACAAATTATAATACAGCTGCTTCGCGAACAATAACAATGGGTGTTTGTTCCAGGCCTTGGCCACTAGGGTTATCAATAATCGCAGCTTTTAGTTCACTGCGAGTAATTTCTAAATCTGAACTTGCACCTAAAATTTCTACATCAATATTGTTAGCGTCTACAATGGCAAAAGAAAGTTTAAATTTTTCAGTTAATTTTTTGCAAACTGCGTCAGGATTTTCCGGGCCTAGTACAGCGTACTTATCATAAGGTGGAATAGTACCAGGTGCAAAGCCATCAATTTGTGAGACTTGGTGGCCGCAGAGAATATAAAATAAGCCGCGGATACCAAATGGTTTGGTTAAAGCACTGACTAAAGCAGCAAATATTACACGTGGCACACCGCAGATATTAATTACGAGTTGCATTTTTTTAGCATTGCGAAAACCAGGATCGTTGGGCCACTTTTTAACAAATTTAATTAAAAATTTAGCTAACCAGGTTTCTTTTATTTCATCTTCATGCACTAAACGGCCCTGGGTTATGGCTACCATTCTTTCTGACAAACTAATAATATCATCAGTTTGAACTTGAGGCAGCACATATTTTTTAATCACATCTTCAAGCTGATCATCTGAAGTAATCAGATGAGTTTTAATTGGATAACGGTTATAGGTTTTGTTACCGACTTTTATACTTAAGTTTGAACTTGGCATATTTATTAAAATTTTATCAGGCCTGAAGGCCTGAGTTACAAATAGGCGAAAATTTTGCACGCAAAATTTTCGCATCTTTGTTTACTGTTGGTTGTTTATTGTTTACTATTTTTATATATTCATCATGACAATTAATACTCCGTGGACTGAAAGGAGAATTTGGCAGATTAAAGCAGTTAGAGTTAGAAAATGGGCCAGGATTTTTTCAGATTTGAAGAGTTTTTTAGCTAAAATAAAATTAAAAATAATAATTATTAAACCAGCTAAAGGGAACCAAAAAACATGGTGCCATGGGCCGATTAAATTAATGCCCACATAGATGTTATAACGCAAAGCAATGGGTTCAACTTGAATAGGAATGCGAAAATAAAAAAGCACCCACACAAGCAGGTTAAAAACTATACTGAAGCCCAAAGACCAACGAATAATCTTATCTTTGAAGTATAAAATCATACAACTTGATTTTAGCACTAAAAAAATTTGTTGACAATTCGAATATATAGTATAATTAGAGATGTGAATAACTAACTTTCATGCTCTATGTTTAATATTAAGAAAATAAAAAATAAAAAAACTAAAGTTGATGGTGAAAAGAAAAGAAATACAAATAATAAAAAAAAAGTAAAAAACGAAGAGGAAAAAACAGAAAAATCTTTTAATCAATCTGAAACTGAAGAAATTTCAGAAAAAAAATTTAATTTAGAAGAAAATGTTGAGGCAATGGCCCAGAAAGCGGGGTTGCCTTTTATTGACCTTAAAAAAGAAACCGTACCTCGAGAAATTTTGAATATTATTCCTGAACCAATTGCCACTACCCATTCAGTTGTGGCATTTGATGAGGATGATAAAAAGGTTAAAGTCGCACTTTTAGATCCCAATGACTTGCAGACCTTGGATTTCTTAAAGAAAAAGATTGATAAAAAATTAGAAGTCTATGTAACTACGCCAGAAAGTATGCAGGCCTTGACCAAGCAATATCACAAAGGCTTGGAAGCTGAATTTGAAGAAATCACTTCTAAGGCAGCTGAAAAAACTCAAGGTAAAGATGGGAAGGATTTAAAAGAGCTGGCCCAGGATTTGCCGATTATTCGTATGGTGGATACCTTGTTAGAATATGCGATTTTTGAAGGTGCATCTGATATTCATATTGAGCCAGAAGAAAAATTCGCTGCTGTGCGTTATCGAGTGGATGGGGTGTTGCGTAAAGTAATGAGTCTACCTAAAAATACTTTACCGGGTATTGTGGCGAGAATTAAAATTTTATCTAATTTAAAATTGGACGAGCACCGACTACCACAAGATGGTCGGTTTAAAATTGAAACTCCAAAATATAAAATTTCTTTCCGTGTCTCGATTATTCCGGTCTTTGATGGTGAAAAAATTGTCATGCGTTTGTTAAATGAATCAAACTCTGTTTTGACTTTGGAACAATTAGGCTTTCAGGACCGGTCGCTAAAAATTGTGCAAGAGAATATTGTCAAACCACACGGCATGATTTTGGTAACTGGTCCAACTGGTTCAGGTAAAACAACTACCCTTTACACTATTATGAACATGCTGAATAAACCGGGCGTGAATATTACAACCATTGAAGATCCAATTGAGTATCGTATGCCAGGCATTAATCAGTCACAGGTTAATCCCAAAATTGGATATAAATTTTCTTCGGGCTTGCGTTCATTCCTGCGCCAGGATCCAGATATTATTATGGTGGGTGAAATCCGTGATTCAGAAACTGCGGATATTGCCGTGAATGCCGCCATGACTGGACATTTGGTTTTATCAACCTTACATACGAATGATGCAGCCACAGCCCTCCCCCGTTTGGATGACATGAAAGTTGAACCGTTTCTAATTGCTTCCACAGTGAATATAATTATTGCCCAACGTTTGGTACGTAAAATTTGTAAAGAATGTAAAGAAAAATATTCGATTGATAAAGAAATGGAAAAACAATTAGAAGATGCTTTTGATATTCCGGCTTTGCTAGATGCTTTAGAAAAACACGGGACACTGAAAGGTGGTAAAAAGTCTTTGTCATCAATTGAATTTTCTCGCGGTAAAGGTTGTAAACAGTGCGGTAATTCCGGTTATAAAGGAAGAGTTGGTATTTATGAAGTCCTCGAAGTCAGTGGGGGGGTTGCGGATTTAATTCTTAAAAAAGCTTCGGCTGAAGAAATAAATAAAAAGGCCATGGAAGAAGGCATGATTACCATGCTTCAAGATGGATTTATGAAGGTTAAGGCTGGTATGACTACGGTCGAAGAAATTTTAAGGGTTACACAAGAATAGATTGGTAATCCGTAATTCGTAATAAGTAATCTGTAAATTGAAGTAGCGAAAAATTTCTGCAGAAATTTTTCGCAGAAAATAAAAAACCCGGAACAAGTCCGGGTGTGAAGATGTGTATCGCCTATTCTTTCTCCACCATATCAACGATTATTTTTGCGGCACGTGTATTTCCACCGATCCGATGAGCAATCAATGTCGTTTCAAACGCTTCGCCGAGACCATGTCGAGCTTCGGCATTAAAAGTAGATGCAATGGCAAGAAATAATGTTACTCCAGTAAAAATAAAAAGAAAGAGAGTTGAAATGTACTTTTTCCATTTCTTCATTTTGTAAGCCCTCCTAAAATGATATCTATTAAATTTAGCTTATCATAATTGTAAAATATGTCAAGTATATAACAAATATATAAGTTAAAAGCCCTAATATATAAGTTAAAAGCCCTAAATTATTAAAGTATTAATTTCTATGCCATTACGTGAATCAAAACTCACAAGTATGTTAAAGAAACAAAACTCCGCAGAAGAAATGCCGGAAAAAAATTTAGATGAAATTTGTAAGGAATTAGATAAAAAAAAGAAAGAAGTGAAGAAGAAAAAAACTGGCCAGATTGATATGAAAAAGAAAAAAGCTTCTCTGCCAACAATGCCGGAGCGAGCACAATTAACCTCAGTCGAAGATGTGGATGAAGAAATTTATGCTGAGAAAAAGAAAAAAACTTTGCGCAAGGGTGACATTGATTTAGATAAATATTTAATTAAGCTACAAAAAGTTGGTCTGAAAGATAAAATATTTTTTACTAAAAATTTAGGCGTCATGCTTAAGGCCGGTTTGTCATTAGGTAAATCTCTAAAAGCTTTAGCAGCTCAAACTCCGAATGCTTTATTTAAAAAAATATTAAAAGAAGTGTCTGAAAAAGTTAATAAAGGTAATACTTTTGCCGACAGTTTAGCTGAATATCCAAAAACTTTTCCACCTCTATTCGTATCAATGATTCGTTCAGGCGAAGAGGCTGGAAATTTAGAAGAAGTTTTGAAACAGTTACATAAACAGATGTCGCGTGATCATGATTTAATCAGCAAAGTACGCGGTGCCATGATTTATCCAATTATTGTCATCACCGCCATGATCGGGATTGGGATTGGTATGATAGTTTTTGTAATTCCAAAATTTATTACTATTTTTGAAGAAGTTAATACGGAACTTCCTCTAGCCACCCGGATATTAATAAAAATTTCTCATTTAGTCAGCAGCTACGGCTTAATTATTTTATTAGTAGTTATAGTTTTGGTGACTCTATTTATACTAGGAATTCGCCAGCCTAAAGGCAAAAAAATCTTACATAAATTTTTCCTTAAAGCACCAATTTTAGGATCAATCACTAAAAAGATAAATTTGGCTCGTTTTTCACGCACACTATCTTCCATGCTCAAGACTAGTATTCCAATTGTTGATGCTTTTGAAATAACAGCTGATGTGTTGGGTAATGTGCATTATTCAAGTGCTTTAAAAGATGTGTCAAAAAAAATCCAAAAGGGCGCTAAAGTTAATAAAACTTTGTTAGAATATCGTGAACTTTTTCCGCCAGTGGTGATTCAGATGATTAGTGTGGGAGAAGAGTCTGGCTCATTAGAGGATATTTTAATTGAACTGGCAAATTTTTATGAAGATGATATTGACCAAACCATGAAAAATTTACCAACTATTATTGAGCCAGTTTTAATGGTCATCCTGGGTTTGGGTGTAGGGGCGATGGCTGTGGCAGTTTTAATGCCAATGTATTCATTAAGTGAAGCAATCTAATCATGCTCATACAAAA
>Ga0272441_10006042_pt1 | contig 20585 bp, 20 predicted proteins | sample SSMProp6N_FD_193582 | JGI IMG/M metagenome (GOLD analysis project Ga0272441, IMG submission 193582) | Marine sediment archaeal communities from Little Sippewissett salt marsh, Falmouth, MA, United States - SSM-Prop-6N | ecosystem: Environmental > Aquatic > Marine > Wetlands > Sediment ...
CCACGATTCCATTCCGGCAGTTCGGCTTCGTGACTGCCTACACGATTCTGCTGTCGTTGCTTGCCGCCATCCTCGTGTTGCCGTCCATGCTGGTGGTGTGGGATCGGTGGCACCGCAATCGTGGTGAACAGACGATCGATCCCGAACTCGTCGAGAGCGCGCTGGGAGAGACGCCGACGTGAGTCAAGACCGACGCTCGATCGAGATCCCGGCCGACGTCGCGAAAGCGGCAGCGATTCCCGAGGATCTCGATTCGAACGTCGTCGCTGAGTATCACGTACCGAACACGAACCGAAGGCGGCGGACAGCCGTCGTGTACTTCGTGGGCGCCGTCGTGGTTGCAGTATTGATCGCCGCCGGGGCCCTGCCTTCAGCGATGTGGTGGACGGCCGTGGCTGTGCTGGTCGTGGTCGGTGTCTATCACGTCATCGCGTCGTGGAATCTCGAGGTTCGCGAGGGACCGGCGCTCAACGTTGCCAACCGGACCGTGGATTTCCCGGTCGGACATGCATCCGCATCGCTCGGTTTCGCCGGATGGAGAGCACGGCCGGTTTGGAACGTGTTGGTTTTCAGTGCCGACGACCCGCCGTCCCAACGAGCCCTGGTAATGGTGGACGGAAAGGATGGAACGGTCACGGATCAGTACGCGGAACCCGTACCGCCGCCGGAGGAAGTGGCAAGTAGCAAGTAGCAAGACCGACTACGGACTACCGCTGATCGATGGGGAGGTACTCCTTGTCGATCTCACCAACGTAGACCTGGCGTGGACGCATGATTCGAGTATCCGGGTCTTCCGTCATCTCTTTCCACTGCGCCATCCACCCCGGCACCCGCCCGATGGCGAACAAGACGGTGAACATGCGTGTCGGGAACTTCAGGGCCCTGAAGATCAGTCCCGAGTAGAAGTCGACGTTCGGGTAGAGCTTGCGGTCGGCGAAGTATGGATCGTCGAGCGCCGCTTGCTCGAGTTCCTTCGCCACCTCGAGGAGTGGGTCGGTGATCCCCATGCTGCCGAGCACCTCGTCGGCATAGCTGCGCAACACGCGGGCGCGAGGGTCGTAGTTCTTGTACACCCGGTGTCCGAACCCCATAAGCCGGAACGGATCATTCGGGTCTTTGGCGCGCTCGACCATGGACTTCGCGGATGCATCCGGGTCTTCGACAATCGTCCGAAGCATCTCGATCACCCGCTGATTCGCGCCGCCATGGAGGGGACCCCACAAGGCATCGATCCCCGCCGAGACGGAAGCGAAGAGATTCGCCTGGCTCGAGCCGACCCCTCGAACGGTGGCCGTCGAACAGTTCTGCTCGTGATCGGCATGGAGGATGAGGAGGACGTTCAGCGCCTTCACGAGCGCGGGATCGACTTCTTCCTGCTGAACGGGAAGGTGGAACATCATGTGGATGAAGTTCTCGACGTACCGAAGGTCATTGCGGGGGTAGCAGTAGGGCATCCCGATCGACTTCTTGTACGCCCACGCTGCGATCGTCGGCATCTTCGCGATCAATCGGAGTGCGCTCTCGTTGAAGGAATCCTCGTCGGTGGGATCGTGGAACTCCTCGTAGAACGTCGAGATGGCATTCGTAGCCGACGACAGAATGGCCATCGGGTGCGCACTCTTCGGGAAGGCATCGAAGAACCGCTTCATTTCTTCGTTCAGAAGGGTGTGGTGCCGAACCGAGTCTTCCCAGGTTGTGAGTTCGGCTCTCGTCGGCAACTTCTTGAACAGGAGGAGGTAGGCGACTTCGAGGAACGAGGCGTTCGCAGCGAGGTCCTCGATGGAATATCCGCGGTGTTGGAGAACACCGGCACCGCCATCGATGTAGGTGATGGAGGATCGGGCACCGGCAGTATTGGCAAAACCGGGATCGAACGTGACGGCGCCGGAGTCGTTGCGCAACTGTCCAATCCTCAGACCGGGATTGCCGATGGTCGGCTCAACGACGGGAAGCTCGTATTCGGTCCCGTCGAAACTCAGCTGCGCGTGGCGCTCTTGCATCAGTTCACTTCCTTGCTACGACGGCGGGCCGGTTGGCCTTCATGATCATCAGAGTCGTACCATTGTATCCGGAGCGAGGACGCGTGAGAGGTGTGGTAGCTTCGCCCACGTGAAAGGGACCGGATGATCGACCTCAAAGCGCGCAAGAAGGCGGCGCCGATTCTCAAGCCGATCGCCCGCGCTCTCGGGAAGATCGGCGTCACTCCGACGATGGTCACGGTGCTCGGTCTTGCCATCACCATTGCCGGTGCCGCTCTGATCGCCAACGGTCTCCTCTGGCAAGGAGGGTTCACTGCAGCGTTTGGCGTCCTGCTCGATGCGCTCGACGGTCCGCTCGCGCGATACAAGGGTGTGTCGTCCGACCGGGGGGCGTTCATCGATACGATGTCCGATCGCTTCGGCGAAGTGGCCGTGTGGGTCGGCCTCGGTGTGTATCTCCGCGACGATTCGGTCGGCTTGATTCTCTGCCTCGTTGCCCTCGCCTTCTCGCTCCTCGTTCCGTATGTCCGAGCGAAGGCTGAATCATGGGGCGCCGAAGGCCGCGGTGGATGGATGGGCAGGGCCGAACGGATGATCCTGGCGCTCATCGGCGTGATCCTTGCCGGCTTCGGACTGCCCGTGCTCGAGCCGATGCTGTGGATCTTTGTCGTGTTTACCGGGCTCACGGTGGTGCAACGGATGCGGCGCACCTGGCAGCAGCTCCCAGGGTGAAGGGCCTTCCCGGCTACGTCCTGTACCGGGCGCTCTCCGGTCTTTTCGGACTCCTTCCCGCGCCCGCCATGAGAAGCGCCGGACGCGGGATCGGTATTGGGCTGTCCTTCGTCGCGGGGAAGCGGATGAGGCTCCTCCGGCGGCACATGCGTCGCGTCATGGGGCCCGCACCGAGCGAGGAGCAGATCACCGCCGCCGGGCGCGAGATGTTCGCCTCGTACGGCCGCTACTGGGCTGAGGTGTTCTGGTTCCGTCCGAGAAGGAAGGGATGGGTGGTCCGTCAGGCTCATGCCACTGGCCTCGAAGCCGTGTACGCCGCCCAGCAGGCAGGGCGCGGCGTGATAATGGTGGCTCCGCATATGGGGAACTGGGAGGTTGCGGGTGCGGTGGCCGAGTCCCTAAACCTTCGTGTGCTGTCGGTTGCCGAGGACCTCCCAAACCGGCGGATCACCGACTGGTTCATCAAGACGCGCGCTGCGTTCGGCATCGATATTCTGATCCACGGCAGAGGGTCAACCATGTCGGTGCTGACAAAGGCGCTCAAGAGCGGCCAGGTGGTTGCGCTCGTTGCCGATCGTGACGTCAACGGTCGCGGTGTTCCTGTCGAGTTCTTCGGTGAGATGACGACGATGCCGGCCGGGCCGTGCTCGCTGGCTGAGTTGACCGGAGCGGCCCTCTTCCCGGTTGGCTCGTACTACGACGGACCCGGATACCTGTTCGAAGTCCATCCTGAGTTGGCACTACCCGATGCCGACGATCGTTCCGAGCGCATCCGGCTCGGTACACAGGCGCTTGCGTGCGAGTTCGAAGACATCATCCGTGCCGCACCCACCAGTTGGCACCTGTTCCAGCCGAACTGGCCGTCAGATGCTGCTCTCGAGGACGAGCCGGAATGAGAGTCGGGCTCGTTTCTCCGTACGACCTCGGTCGGCCGGGAGGCGTCCAGGACCAGGTGATCCGTCTCGCCGGATGGCTGAGCGAGGCAGGACACGATCCCGTCATCGTGGGCCCGGGAACCGAAGGTCCCGAGGAGGCGATCCTACTCGGTGCGACGAGGGTTATCACCGCGAACCGCGCTGCAACGCCGATCCTCCTCGACCCGCGTGTTGGCCGCGCTCTCGCGCGGGCCCTCGCAGGGGTCGACGTCATCCACGTCCACGAACCGCTGATGCCTGCCGTATCTCCCGCAGCGTTGCGGGTTGACGGCCCGCCGAAGGTCGCAACGTTCCATGCCGATCCACCCGGCTGGGTTCGGCGCCTCTACCGGTACGGCAGGAGCGGGGTACGGATGGCGCTTCGTGGGGCATCCGTGGTGACGGTCACCAGCCCGGTTTCCGGGAGCTCGATCGACGGCATCGTCGACTACCGCATCATCCCCAACGGGATCGACGTCGGGAGTTACGTTGCCGGCCCCAAGGATCCGCTCCGCGTCGTCTTTCTCGGGAGGGACGACGAACGGAAGGGCCTGTCGGTGCTCCTCGAGGCGTGGCCCACGGTACGCAGATCGATCCCCGGCGCCATGCTCGGCGTGATGGGCGCCGACCGTGGCGAGCGCAGTGATGGTGTTGAGTACCTCGGATGGGTCGGCGACGACGTGAAGCGAGCCAGGCTGGGCGCCGCGACGGTCTTCTGCGCCCCGAACCTCGGCGGTGAGAGCTTCGGAATCACCCTGGCCGAGGCGATGGCCGCTTCGTGCGCCGTGGTCGCATCGGCGCTGCCTGCGTTCGAGTATGTGGCAGGGTCGGCGGCGCGATTCGTTGAACCAGGTGATCCCGCGAGTCTCGCGGAGGAGATCATCGATCTCCTTGCGAATCCGGCGGCGGCGCACGATCTCGGAAACGCAGCCGCCGAACGGGTCCAGCAGTTCGATGGTTCGACCGTTTCAGCAGCGTTTGTTTCTGCTTACGAAGACGCACTTGCGGCGCAGGCGACCTTGTAGGTCACCGTTTCTACAGGACGGCGCGTCGGTACACTTGAGTTACAGAACACCGAGGAGATCACCGTGGCCATCACCACCGAGCTCGGGACCGATCGCGTCAAGCGCGGGCTCGCCGAGATGTTGAAGGGCGGCGTCATCATGGACGTCGTGAATGCCGAACAGGCGAAGATTGCGGAAGACGCCGGTGCCGTGTCGGTGATGGCGCTCGAGCGTGTCCCCGCCGATATCCGTGCCCAGGGCGGTGTTGCCCGGATGGCGGACCCGTCGAAGGTGGAAGAGATCGTCAATGCCGTCTCGATTCCGGTCATGGCGAAGGCGCGGATCGGCCACTTCGTTGAGGCTCAGGTGCTCGAGTCGCTTGGGGTCGACTACATCGATGAGTCGGAGGTTCTCACGCCGGTCGATGCGAACCACATCGACAAGCGAGCGTTCACCGTGCCGTTCGTCAACGGCGCGAAGGACCTCGGGGAAGCGCTTCGCAGGATCGGTGAAGGCGCCGCCATGATCAGGACGAAAGGCGAGCCGGGAACCGGCAACGTTGTCGAGGCCGTCCGCCACATGCGCCTCATGAACAGCCAGATCCGTTGGCTCACGACGCTCGATCCCGAGGAGATGATGAACGCAGCCAAGGAGCTCCGCGCACCCTTCGAGCTCGTGCGCGAGGTTGCAGAATCCGGAGCGCTACCAGTCGTCAACTTCGCAGCGGGTGGGATCGCGACGCCGTCGGACGCTGCGCTGATGATGCAGCTTGGATGTGACGGCATCTTTGTCGGGTCGGGTGTGTTCAAGTCGGACGAACCCGACGTGCGGGCGCGGGCGATCGTCGAAGCGACAACGTTCTATCAGGATCCGGACAAGATCGCCACCGTGTCCAAGAACCTTGGTGAGGCCATGGTCGGAATCAACATCGAGACGCTGCCGGCTGAGGAGCGGATGCAAGACCGGGGCAACTGACGTGAGGATCGGGGCACTCGCTCTTCAGGGCGATTTCCGGGAGCATCTCGCCGTCGTTCAGCGACTCGGGCACGTTGGAATCGAGGTCAGGACTCCGGAGGACCTCGACTCGGTGGGCGCGCTGATCATCCCGGGCGGCGAATCGACGACGATCGGTCGTCTCGCCACGATCTACGGTCTGATGGAGCCGCTTCGCGAACGGATCGAAGCCGGGATGCCGGTATTGGGGACCTGCGCAGGCATGATCTTCCTGGCGTCGGCAACCACCGGTCCCGTTCAGCCGCAGCTCGGCGTACTCGACGTTGTGGTGGAGCGGAACGCATTTGGCCGGCAGGTCGATTCGTTCGAATCTGATCTCGACGTTGTCGGCCTGGGAACTCCGATGCGGGCCGTCTTCATCCGTGCACCGTGGATCGACAAAGTCGGCGCCGAAGTGGACGTCCTCGCCACCGTTGAGGATCCCGGAGGGGGAGGAGCACATCCGGTTGTGGTTCAGCAAGGCCGTATCCTTGCAACATCATTCCACCCTGAGTTGACGGATGATGACCGTCTTCACACCATGATGATCGAACTTGCCGAGGAGCGCTGATGGCCGGACACTCGAAGTGGGCAAACATCAAACACCGCAAGGGGCGTCAAGACGCCAAGCGGGGGAAGTTGTTCGCCAAGTTGATCAAGGGGATTGAAGCCGCCGCCCGGACGGGTGGGCCCGACCCCGACGGAAACCCGACGCTTGCCACCGCCATTCAGAAGGCAAAGGACGCGTCGGTGCCGAAGGACAACATCGAACGCGCCATCGCGCGCGGTGGCGGTGATGCCGACGGCGTCGAATACGAGGAGATCTGGTACGAGGGGTATGCCCCCGGTGGTGTTGCGCTCTATGTCGAGATCCTCACCGACAATCGCAATCGTGCCGCCGTGGACGTGCGCTCGACACTCACCAAACATGGCGGCAGCCTCGGAGAGCCCGGTTCGGTCGCGTACCTCTTCGAACAGAAGGGCTATCTGCTGGTCACCGGTGATGAGGACACCGTGATGATGGCGGCCCTCGAAGGCGGTGCCGACGATGTTGAGGGGGCAGACGATCAATGGGAGGTCACGTGTGCGCCCGGTGATCTTGCTGCGGTGCGAGCGGCGGTAGAGGGAGCCGGCGTGGTCGTCGATCAGGGTGAGGTGAGCCAGATCGCTTCAGTTTCGATTCCGGTCAACGAGGCGAGCGCACCCAAGGTACTGCGACTCGTTGATGCGCTCGAAGATCTCGACGATGTGCAGAGTGTGCACGCGAACTTCGACATATCGGACGAGGTGCTGGCTTCCCTCGAGTAGGGGGCAACAGACCGGAGGGGCCGGAGGGAGAACCGGCCGGGAAGGCCACAACCACACAGTGGGAGAGGTGCAGGAATGGCCGAAGAATTGATCCCGGCTCCGTCCGGAACCCGGCTCAGGCTGAAGACCGGCGAAAAGGCTGGGGTGCCGACCTTCCTTCAACTCGAAGTGATCGGGTGGACGCTGAAGAAGAGCACCGACGACAGGTCGGTCCTCATCCCGATGGTCTGGGGTTATGGCTCCGAGAACACCGGACAAGCAGACCGCCTCGATGACGTCGTCGCCCACCTGGCCCAGACCGGGGTCGCCGTCGAGAACTACACCCTCGTCTCGCCGGACCTCGGTGGGGATTTCTGACCGGACCGATGCGACCCCTCGGTAGTGACCGACCGATGTCGACGGTTGGCGGACGGTGTTGGGATCTACGGCGGCTCGACGCTACGATGTAGAACATATGTTCGTATTGGGAATTGATCCTGGTCTTACGCGGACCGGCTACGGAATCATCGAATCGTCCGGCTCAACGGAAACGGCCGTGGCCGCGGGTGTCATCCGAACGGATCCTGCACAACCACTTGGCGAGCGCTTCGTCGAGTTGGCCCGTGATCTCCGGGAGATCGTGGCCGAGTACGAACCGGGGGCCGCAGCGATCGAGCAGGTCTTCGTGAACAAGAACCGCCAGACGGCGATGTCGGTTGCCCGTGCCTCTGGCGTCGCTCTGTTGGTCCTCTCGGAAGCTCGCCTCGAGACGGCCGAATACACCCCATCTGCCGTGAAGATGGCGCTCACGGGCTCCGGCACCGCCGACAAGCAACAGATGCAGAGGGTCGTCGCTATGCGTCTCAAGCTCCCGAGTGCGCCGAGTCCCGCCGATGCCGCGGATGCGCTTGCTGTCGCCTTGTGCCATGTGCAACACCGGGACTTGAACGCGAGGGTCTCATGATCGGTCGCCTGCGCGGCATGCTCGCTTCGGTCGACGCCGACACCGTGCTCATCGACGTCGGGGGTGTGGGGTACGACGTTGCGGTTACGAGTCGTACCTTTGTTGAACTGCCCGGCGTTGGATCCGAGGTCGTTCTGCACACCCATCTCCAGGTGCGCGAGGACCTGATGGCGTTGTTCGGGTTCACCTCCTCCGATGAGCGGGACTTGTTCCGATTGCTGCTCGGCGTCTCGGGCGTGGGGCCGAAGGTGGGGCTCGCCATTCTCGCCACGATGTCCGGAGATGACCTTCGCCGGGTTGTCGCTACCGACGATGTCGCCGCACTCACCGCCGTTCCCGGCATCGGGAAACGCTCCGCACAGAAGCTGCTGCTGGAACTCAGACCCAAGCTCGAGGTTCCCGACGGGGCACTGCAGGCATCGGGTCCGCTCGGCGAGGTGCGGCTGGCGCTCGAGGGCCTCGGGTACCAGTCAGATGAGATCAGCGGAGCATTGAGAGACATGCCTGCCGACGTGTCCGTGACAGAGATGCTACGCCGGTCACTCCAGGCGCTCGGGAAGCAGAGTGAGCGATGAGAGACGAAGGGCTGCTCACCGGCGATCCGACACCTGAGGACGAGGCGATCGAAGTCGGCCTCCGCCCCCATCGGATGGACGAATTCGTCGGCCAGAGCGACCTGAAGGAGCGCCTCGCGATCCTGATCGAGGCCGCCAGGGGCCGCGGCGAGGCGATCGATCACGTGCTGTTCTCGGGTCCACCAGGACTCGGGAAGACCTCGCTTGCCGGCATTCTGGCCGCAGAGATGGATGCCCAGTTCCGAGGGACATCGGGGCCTGCGCTCGATCGCCCAGGAGATCTCGCAGCCGTGATCACCAACCTCGAAGCGGGTGATGTTCTCTTCATCGACGAGATCCACCGCCTGCCGCGTCAGGTGGAAGAGGTGCTATATCCGGCGATGGAGGACTTTCAACTCGACATCGTGGTCGGGAAGGGTCCGGCAGCTCGGTCGATCAAGATCGACCTTCCTCCCTTCACGCTTGTCGGAGCGACAACGAGAGTCGGGCGAGTTGCTCCACCGTTGCGCGATCGCTTCGGCTACGTCGCACGGATCGACTACTACGAGTCGGAGGATATTTCGGCCATCCTCCACCGATCGGCCGCGATCCTCAACGTAGACATCACCGAAGAGGGATCGGACACCATCGCTCGTCGAAGCCGCGGCACTCCGCGTGTCGCGAATCGTCTCCTGCGGCGCGTGCGCGACTATGCCGCCGTACGGGCGGATGGGCATGTCGACGGCGAAGTCGCCGACCGGGCGCTCGAGGTGTTCGAGGTGGACGACATGGGGCTCGACAAGGTCGACCGCGCCATCCTCGATGCGATCGTCGGGAAATTCGGAGGGGGACCGGTCGGGCTATCGACACTTGCTATCGCGGTCGGGGAGGAGCCGGAGACGGTGGAGGACGCATACGAACCGTTCCTTCTCCTCGAGGGTTTCCTTCAGCGAACTCCCCGAGGCCGTATCGCAACAGAGAGAGCGTATGCGCATCTCGGGGTCGAGCCAGCTGGTGTTGAGTCTCCGCAGGGCAGACTGCTGGAATAGTCGCGGCCCGCCGGCCCCGCAGAATCGTCATTTCCGAAACACCCAGAGTCCTTGTCTCCACCAGGGAGTCGGGGAGACGCGGCCGAGCTGATGCTCGGGCGCAGAGGGGGCGGTCTGGGAGCCGGCATCACCAAGGTGAGGCCCGCCTCGGATCTCGAGTCTCATGTCTGCGGTCGCCCGTCTCGAATCTCGCGTCGCTTCTCGCGACTCAAACACCCGTATCGTTCTGACCCATGCACGCCGCTGATTTCGACTACACGTTGCCGCCCGAGGCCATCGCGCAGGAGGCCATCGAGCCTCGCGATGCCGCGCGTCTGCTTGTGGTGCGGACTTTGGCCGATCAGACGTTCTCCGAACTCCCGGGTCTGCTCGACCCTGGGGACCTGGTTGTGGTCAACAACACGCGGGTTCGGCCGGCTCGAGTCCATGCGAGAAAAGGGACCGGTGGGCGGGTTGAACTCTTGCTGACGAAGCAGATCAGCGCCACAACATGGGAGGCGCTGGTTCGCCCTGCCAGGCGGATTCGACCCGGAAGCGAGTTGACGGTCGGGCCACTGACGCTGGTCGTGGTGACGGAACCTGATCGCGGAGTTGTGATCCTCGAAGTCTCGTCCGAGGACAGCGTTGACTCAGTTCTGAGCGAACTAGGTGAGGTGCCGCTCCCACCGTACTTTCACGGCACCTTGGACGACGACGAGCGGTACCAGACGATGTTTGCGAGAGCTGTCGGGTCGGCGGCGGCCCCAACGGCCGCGCTCCACTTCACGCCCCGGATTGTCGAGGCGCTCCACGCACGCGGCGTGCGGATCGTTGATGTTGAACTCGAAGTCGGGCTCGACACGTTCCGGTCGATGAAAGACGGGCCGATCAGTGACCACGAGATGCACGAAGAGCGGTTCTCGGTGCCGGTGGCAACGGCCGATGCGATCGCCGGAACCAAGGCGCGCGGGTCACGTGTCGTGGCCGTCGGGACAACCGTCGTGCGCACCCTCGAGACGGCGGCCGGGTCTGATGGGAGGGTCAATCCCGGGTCGGGTTCGAGCGACTTGTTCATCACCCCGGGGTTCCGCACGAAGGTGGTCGATGCGGTGGTGACCAACTTCCACGCGCCCGGCACCACCCTGATCGTGATGATCGCCGCTCTGCTCGGCCCCGTATGGCGTGAGGTCTACGCTCATGCTCTCGAATCCGGGTACCGATTCCTCTCGTTCGGAGACGCCATGTTCATCGAGGTCAATCAATGACGGCAGTGACCTGGGAAGGCGCCGCGAGCGACGGCCGCGCTCGTATGGGAACGATGAGCACCCCGCACGGAGCGGTGCAGACGCCGAACTTCATGCCGGTGGGTACGCGTGCGACAGTCAAGACAATGGATGTTGAGGACTTGAGAACGGTCGGTGCCCAGATCGTCCTTGCGAACACGTACCACCTGATGCTGCGGCCCGGCGAGAGTGTCGTGTCTCAACTTGGCGAACTGCACGGGTTCATGGCGTGGGACGGTCCCATCCTCACGGACAGCGGTGGCTACCAAGTCCTCTCACTCAAGCCGAAGATCAGCGAGGAAGGGCTCGTGTTCCGCAGCACCTACGACGGCGCCCGGGTCGAATTGACGCCGGAACGTGCGGTTGCCGTTCAGGAATCGCTCGGTTCGGATATCGCAATGGCGCTCGACGTTCCTGTGCCGCTCCCGTCGAATCGAGGTGATGCCGAGGCCGCGATGCACCGGACACGTCGCTGGGCGGAACGAGCCCTCTCAGCCAAAGGTCGCGACGACCGGGCGTTGTTTGGGATCGTTCAGGGCGGTGCAGAACCGGATCTACGCGAGCAGTCAGCCAAGGACATCGCAGCGCTGGGATTCCCGGGTTTCGGTATCGGCGGCCTGGCGGTCGGAGAGACTCCCGCAGAACGCGACCGTGCCCTGGACGCCGCGGTTCCCCACCTGCCGCTCGACGCGGTGCGCTACGTGATGGGCCTCGGGGATACGGAGGGAGTCCTGGCGGCGATCGAACGAGGCGTCGACTTGTTCGATTGTGTGATTCCCACCCGACTTGCGCGCCACGGGAAGGCGCTCACGAGAACGGGCGACATTTCCATCAAGCGGGCGGAGTGGATTCTCGACTCCGAACCCCTTGACGGTGGCTGCACATGCCTGGCCTGCAGGCGACACAGCCGCGGCTACCTGCGCCACCTGTACACCACGAACGAGCCCCTCGCACACCGCCTCCTCACGCTCCACAATCTCACGTACACCTTCGACCTGCTTCGCGGTGCCCGCGATGCCATTGCGGAAGGCAGATTCGCCGACTACCGCGACCGAGTTGTGCGTGCCAGGATGGGGGACTAGACCTCTTCCGCGACTAGAGTTCCCGCGCCTTCCCGGCGGCTATGCCGGCCCATCGAACGGAGGATCCAGTGCTGTATCTGTCGAGCGTCTCGACGATCGTCGTCGCACAGACCGAGAGCAGCGGAAGCGCCCTCGGATTCCTGCTGCCGATCGCGGTCCTCGGAGGCCTCTTCTACCTGCTGCTCGTGCTGCCACAACGCAGGCGCGCGAAAAAGGCAAAGGAGCTGCGCGACTCGATTGCCGTCGGTGATGAGGTCAGAACGATCGGCGGTATCTACGGCACGATCCGCTCCGAGGACGAAGAGACGTTCACCATCGACATCGGGGGCGGTTCGACGATGAGGATCGCCAAACGAGCAATTGCCGAGCGCGTCGGGGACGATACGGAGTGAATCGCAAGAACGCGATCATCACGCTTGTTTTGACCCTTGCCATCGCGTGGGGGTCACTCGGCGCAATGCTGCTCGCCGGTTGGGCACCGATCCTCGGCCTCGACTTGCAAGGCGGGTTCTCGGTGGTGCTTGTCGGCCCCGAAGGAACCGATCCCGATACGCTCGACGCTGCCGTTGGAATCATGCGTCGCCGCATCGAGGGTGTGGGATCCGTGCAAGAACCCGACATCCGCGTTCAGGGCAATCGTTCGATCGTGGTTCAGCTCCCCGGCGTAGAGGATCGGGAACGAGCGCTCGAAGCCGTCGGCACGACGGGTGAGATGTCGTTCCGGCCCGTTTACGAGATTGCCCAACAGAGTCCGGCGTTGACCGACCCTGATGCGGATCATCCCGAGAACCTCGATCCGGAGACCGGCCTCTCCGATCCCGACGATGTGGACGCCGAGATCGCCTACCTGCCCGGCGAAGCAGGCTTGATCGTGTACGTCGTCGGTCCGGCGTTCTTGACCGGTTCGGACATGAAGGGCGGCCGAGCAGGGACCAGCGGTGTCGCCGCCGAAGTTGTCGTGGTGCCGGAGTTCACCACCGAAGGTGGTGAGAAGTTCAGGATTGCCACGGGCGAACTCGCAACATACCCCGTGAACTCTCCGCAACGCCAGCTCGCGATTGTGGTCGACGGCGTTGTGACCTCCGCGCCCGCCGTAGCCGCCGACGTGGATCCCAACGAGGGACTCGATCCGAACCAAGTCGTCATCACCATCGGAGCCTCCGACAACCCACAAGCAGAGGCTGAGGATCTTGCCGCCATCCTCAACTACGGTGCCCTTCCGACAACGTTCGAGCGCGAACGTGTCGAATCGGTCTCAGCGACGCTCGGTGCCGATTCGCTTCGCGCCGGTCTCATCGCGGGGCTCCTCGGTCTGGCGCTTGTCGCTGTGTACATGGTCGTCTACTACCGCGTTCTCGGTGTGATCGCTGTTGTCGGGCTCACGGTGTTCGGCTCGCTCCTCGTCGGTACGATCATCTTGCTCGGCCAGACGATCACGACGACGTTGACGCTCGCGGGCGTCACCGGCGTCGTCGTGTCGATCGGTATCACCCTCGACTCGTACATCGTGTACTTCGAACGCGTGAAAGAGGAGTACCACAGCGGGCGTCCTCTGCGTCAGGCGATCGATCACTCATATCCGCGCGCGTTCAACACGATCCTCAAGGGCGACGCGGTGACGGCACTCGCTGCGGTACTGCTCTACGTCCTCGCGATAGGCCCGGTGAAGGGTTTCGCCCTCATCCTCGGAATCGCAACCCTGATCGACGTGCTCGTCTCCTACTTCTACACGCGTCCGACGACCTGGCTCGTAGCGCATTCGGCGCTCGGTGAAGGCGGATGGTTCTCAATTCGCGGTGCGATGGGCAAAGGAGACAGGCAGTCGAAACCCGTCGAACCGGCGGAGGTGACGCTGTGAGTGTGTTCACCAAGATGTATCGCGGCGAGACGCATTTCGACATCGTCGGAATGGCGAAGCGTACGTTGTGGGTCTCGCTGGCCCTCGTCGTCCTCTCGCTGTTGCTCCTGCTCGTTCGACCGCTCAACCTGAGTATCGACTTCACGGGTGGAGTGATCGTGACGGTCGAGAACCAGGTGGATGCGACCGTTGGCGACGTGCGAGATGCCCTCACCGCTGTTGGTGAAGGTGGTGCACGTGTACAGCTCACCGGCGAGGGTTTCATCTTGATCCAGACGGAAGCGCTCGACTCCGAAGCCCAAGACGAGCTGGTGCTAGTAGCGGCCGATGTTGCCGGGGCCTCGATCAACGAAGTCACGATCGATGCCGTCGGTCCAACGTTTGGGGAAGAGGTCACCCGGGCCGCGATCGAAGCGCTGGTTGTCTTCCTCCTGATCGTCGCGCTCTTCATCACGTGGCGTTTTGAGTGGAAGATGGCGCTGGCGGCACTTGCGGCGCTGTTCCATGATCTCATCATCACGGCCGGGCTGTTCTCCCTCCTAGGGTTCATTGTGACGCCGGCGACGGTGATCGCGCTGCTCACGATCCTCGGATACTCGCTGTATGACACGGTGGTCGTATTCGACAAGGTGAACGAGAACGTCGACTTGATGCACGATCGGTACACCTATACCGAGATCGTGAACACCTCGATGAATCAGGTGCTGATGCGCTCGATCAACACGTCGCTGACGTCCCTGATACCCGTGGGATCGCTGCTGTTCGTCGGGTCGTTCGCGCTTGGGGCCGAGACGCTACGCGAGTTCGCTCTTGCCTTGTTCATCGGGATCGGGCTCGGCACATACTCGTCGATCTTCGTCGCCGCACCGCTCCTGGCGATCTGGAAAGAGCGGGAGCCCGAGTGGCAAACCGCCGCCAAACGCGCCAGGCGACGCCGCGGCGATGGCGGAAAGGACGCGCCGCAGGACGAGGTGGTCGAAGCTGCCCCCGTTCAGGCCGCTCCCCCCGCCCCGTTGGGACCGAGCGGCGCCGTAGCGCGTCCCCCCCGTAAGAGGAAGAAGCGCCGGTAGAATCCAGGGATGGCAGACGCCCTCCTCGCGACGGAACCGCGCAAGGCACCCGAAGAGATGCTCGACGACCTCATCGAGGTTGCGGTCGAGCATCATCCGGGAACCGACATTGACGTGCTTCGTCACGCCTACGCCGTCGCCGCCGAGGCCCACGCCGGCCAAACCCGTCGAACCGGCGACCCGTACATCACCCACCCGATCGCCGTGGCCCAGATCCTCGCCACGTACGGACTTGACACCGCCACGATCGCCGCCGCCCTCCTGCACGACGTTGTTGAGGACACCGACATCAGCCTCGAAGATCTCGAGCGCGACTTCGGCGAAGAGGTGGCGCTCCTCGTCGATGGTGTCACCAAGCTGGACAGGATCAAGTTCTCGAGTCGGGAAGAGCAGCAGGCAGCAACGATTCGCAAGATGGCTGTAGCAATGGCCAAGGACATCCGTGTCCTGCTGATCAAGCTGGCCGACCGGACGCACAACATGCGGACGATCGATCCGCTGTCCGAAGAGAAGCGGCGCCGCGTGGCGTCTGAGACGCTCGACGTGTACGCCCCGCTCGCTCATCGCCTCGGGGTTCAGGAGATCAAACACGAACTTGAGGAACGGAGTTTCGCCGCACTGCATCCGGCACGGAGGAGGACGCTCGAAGGGCAGATTCGTCAGCGGGCGCCTGAGCGAGAGGTCTATCTCGAGCGCGTCATGGCCGAGGTGAGCTCTGCGCTTGAGACGGCGGGAATCGAAGCCACGATCACCGGACGACCGAAGCTCGTGTACTCCATCTACCGGAAGATGGTCGACTCGGGCCTGGAATTCGAGGAGATTCACGACCTGATCGGGATTCGGATCATCGTCCCCGACGTTCGTGATTGTTACGCGGCGCTCGGCCTCGTGCATTCGATGTGGGCACCGATTCAGGGGCGGTTCAAGGACTACATCGCCATGCCCAAGTTCAATCTCTACAAGTCCTTGCACACCACCGTGGTGGGCCCGGATGGGAAAGGTCTTGAGGTTCAGATCCGCACACTCGAGATGCACGAGCAGGCCGAAGCGGGAATTGCTGCCCATTGGCGATACAAGGAGGGTGACGATGGTTCCGCAGTGCCGCTCGTCGCCGATATCAACTTCCTCCAGAACGCAACTGCGAACGCGGGCGAGTTCTTCGAGGCCTTGAAGCTTGATCTCTATCAAGACGAGGTCTTCGCCCTCACTCCAAAGGGTGCCGTGATCACGCTGTCGCGAGGGGCGACACCAGTTGACTTTGCCTATCGCATCCACACACAGGTCGGACATCGCTGCGTAGGAGCGAAGGTCAACGGCCGGTTGGTTCCGCTGACGACGGAGCTCGAGTCGGGAGATATCGTCGAAGTGCTGACCTCGAAGTCCGAGGACGCACATCCGAGCCGTGACTGGCTCGAGTTCGTCACGTCGGCGCGGGCCGCGGCAAAGATTCGGCAGTGGTTCGCGAAGGAGCGGCGTGAGACGGCGCTGGCCAACGGCCGGGAGGAGATGACGAAGGAGCTGCGGCGGCACTCGATGGCGCTGAGTGGTCACGATGAAGACCTGCTCACCGTCGCTTCCGAACTCGGTTTCAACGACTTGGAGCACCTCTACGGTGCCGTCGGAGAGGGACGCGTCAGCGCGAAGACGGTGATTGACCGTCTCGAGCGCAGAACGGTTTCGGAAACAGACGGCGACACCGAGGAGATGCTTGGGCTCCTGGTCGATCCGGCAAAGCGACGCACGCGTCCGATCAGTGGGGTCGTCGTCGAGGGCCTCGACGACGTTCTGGTCAACCTTGCACGGTGCTGCGGGCCGGTACCAGGGGATCCCATCATGGGCTTCGTGACGATCGGCCGGGGCGTCTCGGTTCACCGCACCGACTGCGCGAACATCGGCTCGCTCGAAGAACAACCGGAGCGCCTCATCGAGGTCGCATGGGCACCGAACCAGGCAGAGTCGTTCCTCGTGTGGGTTCAGGTCGAGGCGCTCGATCGGCCGCGATTGCTTCGAGACGTCACCTCGGTCCTTTCCGACCACGGGGCCAATATCCATACCTCTTCGTCGATCGCCGGGCGCGACCGCGTGGCGTTCCTTCGGTATGAAGTTGAGCTGTCCGACCCGGCACAGCTCGAACGCGTGCTTTCGGACTTGCGCGAAGTGGATGGGGTGTACGAGGCGTACCGGCTCGTCCCCGGGGGCGGCCGATGATTCTCTCTTCGGCCGAACTGTGGGCGGCGGCGACGAACTGCTACGTGATCGCGGGAGAACGCGGCGGACCGGCCGTCGTCGTCGACGCACCGCCCGACGTCGACGCGGTTGTACGGCTTCTGACGGCGCACGATCTGGTCCCGGTGGCACTCCTCGTCACCCACGGCCACGTCGATCACGCCGGCGGAGCGGCCGCCGTCGTCGAGCGAACCGGCGTGAGTGCCTATCTCCATCCGGACGATGACTACCTCGTTTCCGATCCGGCAACGCAGTTGAGATCGATCTTCGGTTTCGTCCCGCCGGGGGCAGAGGAGTTCGCCCCGCCGGAGCGGTGGGTCGATCTCGCCGACGGCCAGCACCTCGAACTTGCCGGCTTCGACTTCGAGGTGCGGCACACCCCTGGCCACACCCTCGGCCATTGTGTGTTTGTCGTCGAGGACGAGGGCCTGATCTTCTCTGGTGATCAGCTCTTTGCCGGCTCGATCGGCCGGTCGGATCTCCCGGGTGGCGACTTCAGGACGCTGATGGCCTCGATGCGCACGCAGGTGATGACACTCCCGGATGACACGCGGGTTCTCCCAGGCCACGGCCCGGAGACGACGATCGGTCGCGAGCGGGTCGTGAATCCCTTCATCGTTGAATACCTGAACATATAACACCGCGTACCCAGGGTTCTCCACCCCGCATACGGCGCTGTGAGCCCGCGGAATGGTCGACCTGACTGAACCGCGGGCTCACAGCGCCGCATAGAAGGCGGAGAACCCTGGGTTCGCAGCGCCGCTACCCTTGCCGTTCTTCTGGTGACCGGAGGGTCATGACGTATCGCGCGCCGAAAGGCACCGACGACATCCTGCCGCCCGCCTCATACGAGTGGGTGACGGCGGAGCGCGTCTTCCTCGACCTCGCCGAGCGCTACGGATACGGCCTCGTCCTCACACCGCTGTTCGAGTCGACTGAGTTGTTCTCCAGGGGCATTGGTGAGGACACCGAGGTCGTCGAGAAGCAGATGTATACCTTCACCGACAAGGGCGGGCGCTCCTTGACCCTTCGACCCGAGGGAACCGCGTCGGTCGTGCGCGCCCTCATTCAGGCCGGGGGAGTGGTTGGCACCTTCAAAGGGTTCTACTGGGGCCCCATGTTCCGCTACGAGCGACCGCAGAAGGGCCGACGACGCCAGTTCTCGCAAGCCGGCATCGAGTATCTGGGCGAGGCATCCTTCGAGGCCGATGTTGAGATCATCGAGTTCGGCTATCGATACCTCGAAGAGCTCGGCGTCCGAGATGTCGAGGTGGAGCTGAACAGCATCGGAGATGGCAGCGACCGAGCCGACTACCGGGCCGAGTTGACTTCCTTCCTGGAGTCCCGCAGGGACGACCTGTCCGAGGACGCCGTTCGCCGCATGTACGAGAACCCGATGCGAGTGCTCGATTCGAAGGCCGACGTGGACGTTGTCGCTGGCGCTCCAACGCCGGTCGACCATCTTTCGCCAGCGGCAGCTGAGCATTTCGCGGGCGTCCGTGCAGGTCTCGACTCGGCCGGGATCCCGTATCGGATCGCGCCGAACCTCGTCCGCGGCCTTGACTACTACAACCGGACCGTCTTCGAGTACGTGCCGCTCAACTTCGAAGCGGCGCAGAGCTCGGTCGGGGGTGGAGGCCGCTACGACCCGCTGTTTGAGATGGTTGGCGGCAAGCCGACACCGGCCGTCGGATTGGCGATGGGCCTCGACCGGATCCTGTTGGCCAGGGAGGAGTCAGATCCGCAGCCTGCCCTGGACGCGTTCGTGATCGTCGCAGATGCGGAGAGGCGAGTTGAGGCGCAAGCTCTCGTGCGCGATCTGCGTCGGTCAGGATTCAGGGTGGACTCTGCGGCAGGAGACCGTTCTGTGAAAGCTCAGTTCAAGGCAGCCGACCGCGCCAGAGCGGCGAACGCTCTCGTGGTCGGCGAGGAATGGAACGAAGGTCGCGTCGCCGCGCGTGACCTGGCGACAGGTGAGCAACAGCCAGTCGCCGTAGAGGAGATCGAGACATGGCTGACACGCTGAAGAATCGAGCTGCAGGGAAGCTGACGGCCGACGACGCGGGAGACAGCGTCATCCTCGCCGGTTGGGTCGCGCGCCGTCGCGACCATGGCGGCGTGATCTTTGTTGACTTGCGAGACCAGAGCGGTGTTGTGCAGGTGGTGTTGAATCCGGAAAGCGCTCCTGCGTCGGCCTCAGACCTCCAAGGTCTGCGCACCGAGTTCTGCATCTCGGTCGAAGGAGTCGTTCGGCTCCGTCCGGCCGACATGGCAAATCCGGAGCTCCCGACCGGCGAGATCGAAGTCGCCGCGTCCACGATGGTGGTGTTGAGCCCGTCCGAGGCGCTTCCATTCCAGATCGACGATCGGAGCGATGTCGACGAAGCGAAACGCCTCCAGTACCGCTACCTCGACCTCAGACGCCCCGCAATGGCTGAGAACGTGCGCGCCCGGTCAAAGACGATCCGCGCCATGCGAGATGTGATGGACGATCTGGGTTTCATGGAGATCGAAACGCCGACGCTGATCGCCTCCACACCCGAGGGCGCCAGGGACATGCTCGTCCCGTCCCGCCTGCGAGAAGGCAACTTCTATGCCCTGCCCCAGTCGCCGCAGCTCTTCAAGCAGCTTCTGATGGTTTCCGGTGTAGAGCGCTACTACCAGATAGCCCGGTGCTACCGGGATGAGGACCTCCGGGCCGATCGTCAGCTCGAGTTCACCCAACTCGACTTCGAGGGCTCGTTCTGGGGACAGGAGGATGTTCTCGAGACGCTCGAAGCCGTGTCGACCAAGGTCACTCAGACGATCCGCGGGATCGACATCGACCGTCCGTTCCCGCGCCTCACCTGGCACGAGGCGATGGAGCGGTATGGGACCGACAAGCCGGATATCCGCTTCCGCATGCAGATCCAAGATCTCAGCCCCGTCTTCGCTACCACCGAATTCAAAGCCTTCTCAGGCGTGCTCGCGGCGAATGGATCGATCCGCGGCATCAACGCCGGCGCGCTCGGCCTCTCGCGCTCTGGACTCGACGGAGTTTCCTCGAGGGCTCAGGAGCTCGGAGCCAAGGGCCTCGTGTGGCTGGTCGTCGAGGAGGACGGAACCCTGAGATCGCCGGTGGCGAAGTTCCTTTCGGACGATGAGCTGGCTGAAATCAGCACCACGCTTGGAGCTGGAGTCGGTGATGTGCTGCTTCTTGTGGCGGATGCGACCCCGACGGCCCTCGAGGTGCTCGGGCAGATCAGGATCGACCTCGGGCAGCCGAGCGGACACGACGAGCTGGCCTATCTCTTCGTCGTCGACTTCCCCGTTTTCGAACGGAACGACGATGGCGACTGGGTCGCGCTCCACCACCCCTTCACGGCGCCGGTGGATGTGAATGAGATGCGCGAAGACCCCGGCCATGCCATCTCGAAGGCTTACGACTTGGTGCTCAACGGCTCCGAGTTGGGCTCGGGCAGCGTGAGAATTCACGACCCGGCAGTACAGGCCCAGGTGTTCGAGACGCTCGGCATCTCCGAGGAAGACGCGGAACGCCGATTCGGCTGGTTCCTCGAAGCCCTGCGTTACGGGACGCCGCCACATGCCGGTTTCGCCATCGGCATTGACCG
>Ga0272441_10006043_pt1 | contig 20585 bp, 13 predicted proteins | sample SSMProp6N_FD_193582 | JGI IMG/M metagenome (GOLD analysis project Ga0272441, IMG submission 193582) | Marine sediment archaeal communities from Little Sippewissett salt marsh, Falmouth, MA, United States - SSM-Prop-6N | ecosystem: Environmental > Aquatic > Marine > Wetlands > Sediment ...
GCACGGGTTACGGCTATTGACGTCTCCAGGCCGGATATTATGGCCGGACTGCTCGTCGGAGCCATGTTGCCCTTTGTTTTCTCTGCCCTTTCAATGAATGCTGTAGGACGGGCTGCGATGGCCATGATCGAAGAAGTACGCCGTCAGTTCCGCGATATTCCGGAACTCAATAAGGCGCTTGCTGTGATGCGCAAATACGATTCAGACATGACTAAGGCAACGGTCGAGGACCGGGCGATTTTTGACGCCGCCGACGGAAAGGCTGAATACGATAAATGTGTTGAAATTTCCACCAAGGCTTCCATTCGCGAAATGGTCCTTCCCGGGTTACTGGCTATTGCCGTACCTGTGGCCATCGGGTTTATCGGTGGGGCTGAAATGCTCGGTGGTTTGTTGGCGGGGGTGACTTCAGCCGGTGTTTTGATGGCTATTTTCCAGTCCAATGCCGGGGGTGCCTGGGATAACGCCAAAAAAATGATTGAATCCGAAGGTCGGAAAGGAACCGATGCCCACAAAGCAGCTGTAGTAGGGGACACGGTTGGAGATCCGTTTAAGGATACATCCGGACCTTCCCTGAATATCCTTTTAAAGCTTATATCCGTAGTTGCCCTGGTGATTGCCCCGAGTATAGCACTTTCATCGGACAGCGCTATGGCCTATGCCGAAGCAGGGGTTGGATCTGAAATGGACCGTAAGATCGAGGTTCATATGGAAACGACGGAAGAAGGGAACCTGACAGCCCACATTACCACTACCACCATCGAAAATGGAGTGAAAGATGTGGATCAGCAAATTATTTCGGGGACTCCCGATGAGGTTAAAGCCAAAGTTGAAAACCTCAAAAAAGTGACTGCGGACGGAAAGGTCATTGAGGAAATTATTATTGAAGAGTAATTCCAATACTTTACAATTTGTGAAAACCCGGGCTGCAAAGTCCGGGTTTTTTTGTGCTCCGGGGGATCGGGGGTTATTTGTAACTTAGCGCAATGGCGTGGTTTGGAAGGAAAGACCCTTTACAGATTATCGGGTTTCAGACCTATGGGACCCCGGATCATATTTATGCCCGGGGCAGGGCCCTGGAAGATGAGACGATAGATCTGGCACAGAAAGGGACCATTCAATTGCTGCTGAACAGCTGGAAGCGTTTTGAGACAGACGAGATTCGTCATGCCCCGCTGAAGATGCACCTTTCTGACGGGCGTATCCTGAAGGTGAAAACAGATGACCATGGGTACTTTGTCATCGATGAAGCGATCAGGGGCCTCGGTCCTATGGTCAATGCTGAGAATTGGCTCCCCTACGAAATATCCTTTGACCTGGGGACTACCCGGCATACCATTCTCGAGTCCAACAAGTTTCCCGGTGCGATTTTGATTCCTTCACAAGATGTTTCCTACGGTATCATTACCGATATAGATGATACGATTCTGCACACAGGGGTAACCTCTTACATGAAATGGCAGGTAATCGCCAATACATTATTTAAAAGGGCGGAAAGGCGTATTCCACTGCAGGGTGCCGCGGAGTTGTATCATAAGTTTCACCGGGGTAAAAGCGGCCTGGAGGCCAATCCCATATTTTACGTAAGTCACAGTCCCTGGAATCTATACCGCTATCTCGAATTTTTTTTAAGTGCAAATGATTTTCCAAAGGGTCCGATCCTCTTGAGAAGTATGGCGAGTGTCCTGGGGAGATCTGTTGAAGGACACATCCCCCACAAGGAGTACGAGATTCAGAATATCCTTAAAACCTATCCAAAAATGAGGTTTATCCTTGTCGGGGACAGTGGTGAAAAAGACGCCGACATTTACCTGAAGATTGCACGGGAATACCCGGGTCGTATTCGGGCCATTTACCTGCGCTCGGTAAAACACAGATCCCGGATGCAGCGGGTGCGAAAACTCACAAGTCAGGAAACCGAAGTGCCGGTATTGATAGTAGACCGGAGTGAGGAGGTCGCGGAGCACGCCAGGGGCATGGGTTTGATTTAAGCCTTACAGCACTTTTTAAAATACACAAGCCCGGGCCAGAGTCCGTCAGTTAGAACAAACCGTTGATTTCCGCATCGATCTTGTTGATCACTTCCCCCAAATGTTCGGGATTGTCCACAAAATCCAGGTCATCTACATTGACGATGAGAAGTTTTCCGACTTCATATCCTTCCGCCCAGGCTTCATATCGTTCATTCAGGCGGCTGAGATAATCGATGGAAATGGAGCTTTCGTACTCCCTTCCCCTCTTATGGATTTGATTGACGAGATTTGGGATGGAACTGCGCAGGTATATCAGGAGGTCCGGGGGTTGCACCAGGGACTCCATCAAATTGAACAGGCTGATATAATTCTGAAAATCCCGGTTGGTCAGCAGGCCCATGGCGTGCAGGTTCGGGGCAAAAATAAAAGCATCTTCGTAAATGGTGCGATCCTGAATGACGTTCTTCCCGCTCTCCCTGATCTTTAGAATCTGCCTGTATCGGGTATTGAGGAAGTAGATTTGCAGGTTAAAGCTCCATCGGGCCATCTGAGTATAGAAATCGTCCAGATAGGGATTGTCCACTACATCTTCAAAATGGGCTTCCCATTTGTAGTGTTTGGCAAGTAGTTCCGTGAGTGTGGTTTTTCCTGCGCCGATGTTTCCGGCCACCGCAATATGCATACAATTCTAATTTTTAAGGCCCTGAAGATTTCCCTTTATGGAATGAGACAATATACGAAGTATCTCCAGTTCGGGGAAATAAAAACGATGCAATGCACTCGGGGATTTAAAGTTGCTTTCAATCACTCTTTTCCGGGACCGACGGCAGGTTTTCATTTTTTTGTTTTGCCGATTAGTGTCGATATCCTATTTTTGACTCCAATAACGAGGATAGATTTGACTGATTGCAACCTCGGAAACCGAAAATCCGGTTCCAAAAATGCTAAAGCAGTAGGCTTCGCTACCCATGGGTGCTGGTTATTTCACTGTTAAGCATTCTTTTCGCTCCAGGTCAGCTATTCCCAAAAGCAACATCATGTCTTATTTGTTTACCTCTGAATCCGTCAGTGAAGGTCACCCGGATAAAATTGCAGACCAGATCAGCGATGCGCTCCTCGATAATTTCCTGGCCTTTGATCCGGAAAGTAAAGTAGCCTGTGAAACCCTTGTCACTACGGGCCAGGTCGTGCTTGCCGGAGAAGTAAAGAGCCATACCTATGTAGATCTGCAACAGATTGCGCGGGAGACTATCAACCAAATCGGCTATACGAAAGGAGCTTATCGCTTCAGCGGGGATTCCTGTGGTGTGATATCCCTGATCCACGAGCAGTCCTCTGAAATTCTTCAGGGGGTGGATCGGGAATCAAAAGAGGAACAAGGTGCCGGGGACCAGGGAATGATGTTTGGATATGCTACAAGGGAAACAGACAATTATATGCCGCTGGCTCTCGATATTGCCCACAGGATCCTGAAGGAACTCGCCCTGCTAAGACGCGAGTCCAATGAAATAAGTTATCTCAGGCCGGATGCAAAGGCACAGGTAACCCTGGAGTATTCCGATGAGAATATACCCCAGCGCATCGATACTATTGTGGTCTCTACCCAGCATGATCCCTTTGATGAATCGGATGAGGCTATGTTGCGGCAGATCGAATCAGACATCAAAAAAATCCTGATCCCCAGGGTCGTGGCCGGGCTTCCCGGCCGTATTCAGGGATTGTTCGGACCAGAAATCAACTACCATATTAACCCCACCGGCAAGTTTGTCATCGGGGGTCCCCATGGTGATACCGGCCTTACCGGGCGAAAGATCATTGTGGATACCTATGGGGGAAAAGGAGCCCACGGGGGAGGTGCCTTTAGCGGTAAAGATCCGAGTAAGGTCGACCGAAGTGCCGCCTATGCAGCGCGTCACGTGGCCAAAAACCTGGTCGCTGCAGGTGTAGCCGATGAAATACTCGTGCAGGTCAGTTACGCTATTGGCCTGGCAGAGCCTACCTCTGTCAATGTGAATACATATGGGACTTCTAAGGTCCCTATGACCGACGGGGCAATCGGTGAAAAAGTCATCGAACTCTTTGATATGCGACCGGCGGCCATAGAGGCTCGTCTGAAGCTTAGAAATCCAATCTACGTGGAAACAGCCGCCTACGGGCATATGGGCCGGGAACCGCGCTGGGTCGAAAAGGTATTTGAATCGCCTTATAACGGCCGTGTCGAAAAGAAGGTCGAGCTTTTTACCTGGGAAAAACTGGATGCCGTTGAGGCCGTTAAAAAAGCTTTTGACCTATAGCCCATTTTTGATTGGGCCAGGACGGCCCGCACGTTCCTGATTTGTACTGACATTATCGAGAAAGGTGAAGGGATTAGACCCGTTGAAGCCTTGGCAACCCTTCGCCCATTGTGATGAAGAAGGTGCTACATTCTACCCACGGGCATTAGTCCGGGGGGACAGATAATTTTCCATGGCCCCCCGGGATCTCTCCTCTTTCTCAAAATTCACAAATTCCACCCTCGCAGCGTCTGTCAATTCGGACAACTGCAGGGGAATACAGCTTGCAGAAGATGAGAGCAACCACATTAAATAAAATCGAATGGGCGGATTTTTCCACCCTCAATGGGACCACCTTGCCCATAACCCTGTCCTATGAAGAATTCGGGAGGGAATTGCATACGGCCCCTGTTGTTTTGGTAAATCACGCGTTGACCGGGAATTCCAATGTGGCCGGAGCCGATGGTTGGTGGGTTCCCCTGGTAGGCTCTGGTAAATGTATAGATACGGATCGGTTTACCGTTTTGTGTTTCAATATTCCCGGGAATGGATACGATGGCTTTCTGATTGAGAATTATAAGGATTTTGTGGCTGCGGATATCGCCAGGATTTTTATAAAAGCTCTGGAGTACTTAAAAATACCCCGGCTCTTTGCATTAATCGGGGGATCCCTCGGCGGAGGTATTGCCTGGGAAATGGCGGCTTTAAAACCGGATATTACCCAACATCTTATCCCGGTGGCTTCAGATTGGAAATCTACGGACTGGCTTATTGCCAACTGTCAGATCCAGGAACGCTTTCTGGAGAATTCCAGCAATCCGGTTCACGATGCCCGGATGCATGCCATGCTTTGTTACAGAACTCCGGAGTCCTTTAAGGAGCGCTTTGAGCGAACGACCAATGAAGAACTGCAGGTATTTAACGTGGAGAGCTGGTTGCTGCACCACGGGAAGAAATTGCAGAAGCGATTTCAATTAGCCGCCTATAAATTCACCAATCAACTTTTAAAGACTATTGACATTTCCCGGGGAGGTACGGATCGTTTTCAGGCTTTAAAGGACAGCGAAACCTGTATCCATATCATAGGGGTGGATTCCGATTTGTTTTTTACGGCCTCAGAGAACCGGGAAACCTACCGCCACCTGGCTGAATCCCGCAGCAATGTAACCTACGGTGAGATACGCTCCCTTCACGGTCACGATGCCTTTCTTATCGAGCACGGACAGATGGAGGACCTGCTCAGACCTGTTTTTCAGCCTGAAGCCACTCCCAGTCCGTTGAAGGTTTTAAAATTCGGGGGTACTTCCCTCGCCAATGGTCAGGGGTTGGACCGCGTTATAGAGATCATACGGGATAAATATTTTGCCCGGGAGCGGCTGGTGGTCGTGCTTTCTGCCCGTGGCAGGGCTACAGATGAATTATTGGAAATGCTGGAATCGGCAGCTCAGGGCAGGGATTTTAAACATTTACTTCGGGACTTTCGAAAATACCAGCAGCAACCGCTGGAAGGAGGGATGCTGGAAGACCTCTTTTCCGGGTTGGAGCGCCTCCTGGAAGGGGTCCGCCTGCTGGGGGATTTCAGCCCTAAAATCAGGGATCAGGTATGGGCTTTTGGCGAGTTGCTCTCTGTTCGGGTGGTGAGTGGACTACTTCAAAAAATGGGTGTTCCGGCCCGTTTTCTGGATTCCCGGGAATTTTTGCTCACCGATGCACGATACGGAGATGCACGTATTCAGGAAGGGCTTTCCCGGGAGCGAGTCCGGGCCTGTTTTGACCAAATGGACAGCGGCGAGGTAGGGATTGTAACCGGATTTATTGCAGCTTCTGCCGAAGGCCAAACCACCACCCTGGGCAGAAACGGAAGTAACTATACGGCTTCTTTGCTGGCCAATTTCCTCAATGCCGATGAACTCGAAAGCTACACCCATGTCGACGGGATTTATACAGCTAACCCTTCACTGGTCCCCAATGCCCGACGAATCGATCAGTTGTCCTTTGATGAGGCCAATGAAATGGCCAACTTCGGGGCGAGTGTCCTGCATGCCAAAACCATCATCCCCCTGCTGGAGAAGAACATTCCACTGCGGATACTGAATACTTTTGAAAAACAAGGTAAAGGCACCCTTATCAGTGCCGAAAAGACCCGTGATGGGGTGCGTTCCCTTTCCGTCATCGAGGAGGAGGCTTTAATCCATCTGGAGGGCCGCGGGTTATTGGGAAAAGCCGGGGTAGACGCCCGGATATTCCAGAGTTTGGGGCGGAATGGGATTAGTGTAGGGATGATTTCTCAGGGTTCATCTGAAAGGGGAATTGGTTTGGTGGTTAAAGCTTCAGAAGCTGATCAGGCCCGGGGGGTACTGGAAGCTGAGTTTGAGGCAGATCTCAGGACCCGGGATATCAGCCGGATTTTCGTCACCAGGGATGTTGCCGTGATTTCCCTGGTAGGACAGGATCTCAGTACTTTTCACAAACCCTATACAGCCCTCATTCGAAATCAGATTGTCCCTCTTTTATTCAACAATGCCGTAACCGGGCGAAACATCAGCCTGGTGGTTCACAGGGCTGACATGATCAAGGCGCTGAATGTGATGCACAGTCAGATTTTTGGAATCAGCAAAACGATTAATCTCGTTTTGTTCGGCGTAGGTCAGGTAGGGAGTACCCTCATTGATCAAATCCTCGCCTCCGCGGCTGAGATAGAATCCCGCAAAGGAATTGAGATAAAAATAGCAGCCATCGCGAATTCGAGAAAACTGCTTTTCGAAGCCAGGGGTATCGGTGCGGGATGGAAGGAAGAGTTACACCACCAAAAGGAGGGGTACTCCCTGGAGGACCTGTTCCGCCTGACAGCGGCCCATCACCTGGAAAATCTCATCGCTGTGGACAATACCGCAAGTGAGGACTTTGTACACCACTACCTGAGCCTGATTCAGAAAGGCTTTGATCTGGTTTCCTCCAATAAAATTGCCAATACCGGATCGTATGACACCTATGCCAAACTCAGGGAGGACCTGCGGGCCAATCAAAAGCAATATTTGTATGAGACCAATGTGGGAGCAGGCCTGCCCCTTATAGATACCATTCGATTGTTGCACCTTTCCGGGGAGAATATCACCCGGATCCGGGGAGTGTTTTCGGGATCACTGAGTTATATTTTTAATTCGTTTTCAAAGGAGGGTACTTCCTTCACTGCGATTCTGAAGCGGGCTTTAGAAGCGGGATACACGGAACCCGACCCCAGGGAGGATCTTTCCGGCAATGATGTGGGCCGCAAATTACTGATTCTGGCCCGGGAGCTCGGTTTGCGGAATGAATTTGAGGAAATACAGATCGAAAACCTGATTCCGGAAGCGTTGAGAAAGGCATCCTTACCCGAATTTTTGGAGGCTTCAGATATCCTGGATGCACATTATCAAAACATATGGGGGGAAGTTCCCGAAGGGCATGTGCTTCGCTATATTGGTGAACTCTCGGGGGATCTTCAAAAAGAAAAGGGTCTGTTGGAGGTAAAACTCGAGTCAGTTCCTGCAGCCAGTGCTTTGGGTAACCTGCAAGGGGCAGATTCGCTTATTGAGATCTATACGGAGTCCTACGGTTCAAATCCCCTTGTGATACAGGGCGCCGGGGCCGGGGCAGCCGTGACGGCCCGGGGGGTATTTGGGGATTTGCTTCGAATTGCCGAAAAAGGGCATACTGAATATTAACACCATTAAACGTACAATCGTGAAGAAACAACACACAGAAACCACAGCCATACGGACCCAACTACCGCGAACCTCCTTTCAGGAACACTCCGTACCCCTGTACCTCACTTCCAGTTTTGTCTTTGATGATGCGGAGGATATGCGTGCCTCATTTGCGGAAGAAAAGGACCGGACGATCTATTCCCGGTATTCCAATCCGAATACCGATGAACTTATTGACAAGGTTTGCCTGATGGAAGGGGCAGAGCGGGGTTTTGCTTTTGCCTCAGGTATGGCCGCGGTATTCTCCACCTTTGCGGCCTTGCTCGATAGTGGGGATCATATTGTGGCCTCCCGATCTGTCTTTGGTTCTACCCATACCCTGTTTACTTCCATTTTTCCAAAATGGGGGATTTCCCACTCCTACTTCCCCTTTGACCAGCCCGAGGCCATCGAATCCCTGATCCGGCCGGAGACGAGAATCCTCTACGCCGAATCCCCCACCAATCCGGGGGTAGACCTGTTAGATCTGGAACTGCTGGGAAACCTCGCCAAAAAGCACGGGTTGTTACTCGTCATAGATAATTGCTTTGCGACCCCATACCTGCAACAACCTATTCGTTTCGGAGCCGATGTCGTCATACATTCGGGCACCAAACTCATGGACGGACAGGGAAGGGTGCTGGCGGGACTGGCCGTAGGTTCGGAGGCCCTGATCGATAAAATCTACAGATTTGCACGTATAACCGGGCCGGCACTTTCGCCTTTTAATGCCTGGGTCCTGTCCAAGAGCCTCGAGACCTTACCCGTGCGTGTAGACCGTCATTGTGAGAATGCCCTGTCTGTGGCATCTTTCCTGGAGGGGCATCCCGGGGTGAATTGGGTAAAGTACCCTTTTCTGCCGTCACATCCCCAATATGAGCTGGCCCGAAAACAGATGAAGGCCGGGGGGTGTGTCGTGGCTTTTGAGGTTGTTGGTGGTGTGGAGGGCGGAAGACGTTTTTTTGACAGGATTAAGCTTTTGTCCCTTTCTGCCAATCTGGGGGATTCCCGCAGTATCGTAACGCATCCGGCGTCTACCACGCATAGCAAACTCAGCCCGGAGGAACGTGCGAAAAGCGGAATTTCCGATGGGATGGTCCGTATCTCGGTGGGCCTTGAACACCCGGAGGATGTCATTGCAGACCTCCGGCAAGCCCTCGGGAAATAGATTTGTGAATCTGACGAAGGTTTTGGGGGGCCAGGGAACACACATGGTATTCAAGAGATCTGTCGAAAAAGTATATCTCGATTGGCTGCCGGCCAGACCTTAATCAGGGCTTACTATTATAAAAAGCGTTCGCTTTACTTGTATATAACCCTCGTGTAGTCTTACTTTGCAGGAGTTCTTTGTCAGATTGTGGTGTTATTGAGAAAGGTGGAGGGATTAGACCCATTGAAGCCTTAGCAACCCTTGTTCCCGTATCGTGGAAGAGAAGGTGCTACGTTCTAACCTGTGGTTTTAAGACCGGGCTTTTGGCCTGGAACTGCTTCGGGAAAGATAACATTCGACTTTATAAATCTTACGGGTTTATACCTTCCTTTCCAATTCATCCCAATCCTAATTTAAATCTTACCCATTTAATCGGGTAACCGATGCGTAGTTATGGTGTCAATTGAAGAAATTTTAAAAGAGCGAATCCTGGTTCTGGACGGAGCTATGGGGACAATGCTGCAGCGCTATAAATTTGAAGAAGCGGATTTTCGCGGTCCGCGCTTTAAGGACTGGCCGCAACCCCTTCAGGGGAATAACGATTTGCTCTCCCTGACCCAGCCTGAAGCCATTGCCGAAATTCATCGGAAATACCTTCTGGCAGGAGCCGACATTATTGAAACGAATACTTTCTCCTCCACCTCTGTAGCCATGGCGGACTACGGAATGGAATCCCTGGTTTACGAATTAAATGTGGCCGCTGCACGTATCGCCGTAGAAGCCGCAGAGGAAATTGGGAAGACCACCCCGGACAAACCTCGTTTTGTCGCAGGCAGTATCGGGCCCACCAATAAAACAGCCAGTCTCTCTCCGGATGTCAACAATCCGGGGTATCGGGCGATTTCCTTTGAAGAACTCCGGGCGGCCTACCGCGAACAGGTTACCGGATTGCTCGATGGAGGCGTCCACCTGTTGCTCGTGGAAACAGTTTTTGACACTTTGAATGCAAAAGCAGCCCTGATGGCGATTTCCGATGCCCAGGAAGGTCGCACTGAACAAGTTCCCGTAATGATAAGTGGTACTATAACGGATGCCTCCGGGCGCACCCTTTCGGGCCAGACGGCTGAGGCTTTCCTGATTTCAGTCGCCCATGCACCCTTACTGTCCGTTGGATTTAATTGTGCCCTGGGTGCCAGCCAGCTTACCCCTTACCTGCAAGTGTTGGCAGATCGGTCTGAGCTGTTGGTTTCTGCCCATCCGAATGCCGGGTTGCCGAATGCCTTCGGGGATTACGACCAGGGCCCTGAAGAGATGGCAGGGCAGATACGGGAATATTTGGAAAAAGGACTTATCAATATCGTGGGGGGGTGCTGTGGCACAACCCCGGAACATATCACGGCAATCGCCACCATGGTTCAGGAATACGCCCCCAGGGAAACCCCGGTCCTCCCGGAAGAAATTACAGTTTCAACCCCTTCAAAACCGGATAGATCGTGAAGCATACAGGACAGCGGTATTTAAAATTGGCAGGATTGGAGCCCCTGGTCATCACTCCCGAAAGTAATTTTATCAATGTGGGTGAAAGGACTAATGTAGCGGGCTCAAGGCGTTTCCTTCGGCTGATTAAGGAGGGGGAATTTGAAACCGCCCTCGAGGTAGCCCGGGATCAGGTGGAAGGGGGGGCACAAATCCTCGATGTCAATATGGACGATGGCCTGATCGATGGGAAGGAGGCCATGGTTCGCTTTTTAAACCTGGTGATGGCCGAACCGGATATCGCCCGAATTCCCATCATGATCGATAGTTCCAGGTGGGAGATCATTGAGGCGGGCCTGCAGGTCGTGCAGGGGAAATGTGTGGTAAATTCCATCAGCCTCAAGGAAGGAGAGGAAACCTTTCTCTGGCAAGCCCGGCAGATCAGGCAGTATGGGGCAGCCCTGATTGTAATGGCTTTTGATGAAAAGGGGCAGGCCGATACTTTGGAACGACGTATAGAAATCGCTTCCCGGTCTTATGAACTATTGACTCAACAGGCCGGATTCCCCCCTGAAGACATCATTTTTGACCTGAATATTTTTCCGGTGGGCACAGGGATGGACGAGCACCGCAGGAATGCCGTGGACTTTATTGAGGCCACTCGATGGGTACGAGAGAACCTGCCGCATTGCAGCGTAAGTGGGGGGGTTAGTAATGTTTCATTTAGTTTCAGGGGGAATACCCGGGTACGGGAGGCCATGCACTCCTCCTTTCTCTATCACGCCATTCAGGCAGGCATGAATATGGGAATTGTGAACCCGACCCTTCTGGAGGTATATGACGACATTCCCAAAACCTTGCTTACCTATGTGGAAGATGTATTGCTCGATCGCCGGGATGACGCTACGGAGCGGCTGCTGGAATACGCAGAGACCGTACAGGGGGAACATAAAAAGAGGGAAAAGGACGAGTCCTGGAGGGAACTCCCCTTGCAAGACCGTATTACAAGGGCGCTGGTCAAAGGGGTTGACCAGTATATAGAAGCAGATGTGGAGGAGGCGCGAAAGACTTTTGACCGCACGCTGGAAGTTATCGAAGGTCCTTTGATGAAGGGAATGAATGTGGTTGGGGATCTCTTTGGCAGCGGAAAGATGTTCTTACCCCAGGTAGTTAAGTCAGCCCGGGTGATGAAAAAGGCGGTGGCTTACCTGACCCCATTTATCGAAGAGGAAAAGCGATCTGGCGAGGCGGGTGGCCCCGCGGGCAAAATCCTGATGGCGACCGTAAAAGGAGATGTACACGATATTGGTAAAAACATCGTCAGTGTGGTTCTGGCCTGTAATAATTATGAGATCGTGGACCTCGGTGTAATGGTGCCCCCGGAGAAAATTATTCAGACCGCCAGGGAAGAAGCCGTCGACATTATAGGACTCAGCGGGCTTATCACACCTTCCCTGGACGAAATGGTGTTCCTGGCGCGGGAAATGCAGCGGCAGGACTTCGAAATTCCCCTGCTTATCGGTGGGGCAACGACGAGCAAAGCCCACACAGCGGTCAAGATCGACCCGGGCTACAATGCCGCCGTGGTCCATGTGAATGACGCCAGTCGCGCCGTGACCGTGGTGGGGGATCTATTGCAGAAAGAACGGAAGGATGCATATAAGAAATCCATCAAACTCGATTATGAATCCTTCCGGGAAAAATTCCTGGCCAGGGGCAGGGAAAAGGCCTACCTCTCCCTGTCCGAAGCGCGTGCCAATAAATTGTCACTGGAATGGGGTTCAGGTGCTATTGGAGTGCCCCGTATGCTCGGTGTTCAGGAAACCGGACAGGTGGATTTGAGAAAACTCGTGCCCTACATAGACTGGTCTCCATTTTTCAGGGCCTGGGATTTGCATGGGAAATACCCTGGAATCCTGGAGGACAAAGTTGTAGGGTCACAGGCGCAGGAACTCTATGCCGATGCCCGGAAAATGCTGAGGGAGTTGATTCGCAAGAATCAACTTGGGGCCAAAGGCGTTTTTGGCTTGTTTAAAGCCAATGCCATAGAAGACGACATTCAAATTGAAACTCCTGAAGGAGAGGCCTCTTTTTTCAGGACACTTCGCCAGCAGAGCGTTAAGCGCGACGGGGTTCCCAATCTGGCACTCTCCGACTTTATCGCCCCTAAGGATTCTGGGCAGCAGGACTATATGGGCTGTTTCTGTGTAACGGCAGGTATCGGTGTGGCTCAATTGGCTGATGCCCTCAAAGATTCCCTGGATGATTACGGGAGCATTATGGTCAAGGCACTGGCCGATCGTCTCGCGGAAGCTTTTGCCGAGTATCTCCACCGGGAGGTACGTATGAAATTCTGGGGGTACGCCCCGGAGGAACAATTGGACAACCAGGCCCTGATAAAGGAATCTTATCGGGGTATCCGACCTGCTCCGGGCTATCCGGCATGTCCGGATCATTTGGAAAAGGAAACCATTTGGAAGGTGTTGCAGGTAGAGGAGCGGATAGGTGTTTCCCTTACCGAGAGTCTCGCCATGTGGCCTGCCGCAAGTGTGAGCGGATACTATTTTGGCCATCCCGAAGCCCGCTATTTCGGACTGGGTAAGATCAAAAGGGACCAGTTGGAAGATTATGCCCGACGCAAGAAGATACCGCTCAGCGAGGCTGAAAAATGGTTACGCCCCAATCTGGCTGAGGAATCCTGAAGTTTTACCACGTATTTATTCGAAGTGCCACGAGCTCAAAAGTAAGTTATGAAGGTTACAGAACATATTGAAAAGGCAAAAGAAACCCTGTTTTCTTTTGAAGTAATTCCACCTGTAAAGGGGAAACAAATTGAGGAACTCTATCGCAACATCGACCCGTTGATGGAGTTCAACCCCCCTTTTATTGATGTGACAACATCCAGGGAGGAGTATATCTACATCGATCGGGAGGGCCTGCTGGATAAGCGTCGCACGCGGATGCGGCCCGGAACTTTGGGTATTTGCGCAGCAATCAAACACAAATACAATGTCGATACTGTACCCCATGTGCTCTGCGGGGGGTTCACGCGTGAGGAAACCGAATATTTGCTGGTGGATTGCCAGTACCTGGGTATCGACAATGTGATGGCGCTACGGGGAGATGCGATGAAAGAAGAAAAATATTTTACACCGACCCAGGGTGGCCATACAAATGCCTCTGACCTGGTCACCCAAATCGTCAACCTGAATAAAGGGCGGTACCTCCACGAGGTGGTTGAAACCGACCAGTGCCCGGATTTTTGCGTGGGTGTGGCCGGGTATCCGGAAAAACATATGGAGGCACCTTCATTGAATACAGATCTTAAATGGTTGAAACACAAAATTGAACTGGGGGCTGAATACATCGTAACCCAGATGTTTTTTGACAACCAGAAGTACTTTGAGTTTGTGGATCGTGCCCGCGCCATGGGTATTGATGTTCCCATAATCCCTGGAATAAAGCCCATCGCAGTTAAAAGGCACCTGCAGCTACTACCCCAGGTATTTCGAACGGACCTCCCCGAGGCGCTTATCGAGGCGGTGGAAGGCTGCCCGGATAACAGAGCGGTACGTGAGGTAGGTGTCGAATGGGCCATAGCCCAGTCCCTGGAGCTCAAGGCAGCGGGAGTTCCTGTGATTCACTTTTATTCCATGGGAAAATCAGACAACATCAAGGCCATTGCCGAAGCCGTTTTCTAAGGGTTAAAGTCCTCGCAGCACCAGCCTGACTTTTGCCAAAAAGCCTACCTTTACCGCCCATGAAAAAAGGGATTTGCATTGTTCTTTCGGTTCTCTGGGGGCTCTCGACATACGGACAGGACCCAAAACCCGTCCGGAACCTGGATTTAAACCCTTTTTACGGTTCTATCCTTCTACACAATCCGGATATATCCCACCTGATCCGTGCGCATCCCGCGGGTTTTATACTCGGGTTAAACCGAAAAACCTTCGGGTCAGAGCCCTGGGAACAGCGCTATGGATATCCCGATCAGGGTATTTCCTTTATCTACCAGGATATGGGTACTGCTACCCTGGGCTCCAATTACGGCATATACCTGCACTATAATTTCTATTTCTGGAAACGACGATTAAAAGCGCGTATCGGCCAGGGGCTCGCGTATAACACAAACCCCTATGACGCCGTGGACAACGTCAGGAATAATGCCTATGGGTCCTCTTTTATGAGTTCCACCTACCTGATGTTTCAGTATCACAGGGAACGGATCTGGAACCGCCTCGGGATAAGCGCAGGGATTACGCTGGTTCATTATTCCAATGCCAACGTTCGCGCTCCCAACACTTCCACCAATACACTCGGGCTTACAGCAGGTTTGATCTATGAACTGGAGGCGAAGCAGCCCGGGGCTGAACCCTACAAGCGCTGGCCGGAAATGCCTTTAGACAAGCGCATGCGTTTTAATCTTGTTTTCCGATCCGGTATCAACGAGAGCGATGTAGTGGGTTCAGGCCAATTTCCATTTTATATTTTTTCGGCCTATGCCGATAAACGTTTGGCCCAGGTCAGTGCCATTCAAGTGGGGGCAGATATTTTCTTTTCCAATTTTTTAAAGGAACTCATTGCGTTTCAGTCCAATTCCTTTCCCGAACTCGAGGTAGATCCCGATGCCGATTTCAAGCGGGTGGGTATTTTTGTAGGGCATGAACTTTTTATCAATAAACTCAGCGTCACTACCCAGCTGGGTTATTATGTATATTACCCTTTCGACTTCGAGGGCCGGGTCTATAACCGCGTGGGTATCAAGCGATACTTTGGGGAGAAATGGTTTGGTGCGATCAGCCTGAAGTCCCATGGGGCCAAGGCAGAGGCTATTGAATTTGGTGTAGGTATTCGACTTTAAGGTCATATAGACGAATGAAAAAATTATGTATCATACTGCTTGTGGTTTTCACCCTCTCCGGCGAGGGCTGCGGGCCTGACAGTCCGGATTGTTTTCAAGGCTCAGGAGATATTGAACAGGTGCGGCTGGAAGTACCGGCATTCTCGGCTATCACTGTTTTTGAAAATATCCAGTTGGTCGTGCGGTACGGACCTGAACAGGAAGTAGTTCTGGAAACGGGGGCAAACCTCAGGTCCGATATCTCTGCAAAAGTAGTGGAGGGTACCCTGGAGCTGAGGGATTCTAATTCCTGTAATTATTTCAGGGGCTACGGCAGGACAACTTTTTATGTAACCACGCCAGACCTCCGGGTGCTTCGAAGCAGCACAGGATGGCCCATACGCAGCGATGGAGTGCTGCCTTTTTCCGATCTCAATTTGGTTTCTGAAAGTTTTAATAATCCGGAGGCCGTGACGACCGATGGCTCGTTTGACCTCGAAGTAGATGTGGAGCGGCTTCAGGTAGTATCTAATGGCATCGCTTTTTTCAAACTTCAGGGGCGGGCAGGGCAATTTTCCGTTACAATCGCTGCCGGGGATACCCGCGTAGATGCCAGGGACCTGGTCGCAGAAACTGTACAGGTCAGTCACAGGGGAAGCAATGATCTTTTAGTACGGCCCATGCAGCGCATTTCGGGACGGATTAACGGGTATGGCGACGTCCTGAGTTATGAAAGGCCTCCTGAGGTAGCCGTAGAAGAAACGTACAGGGGTCGTTTGATTTTTATAGACTGACATGCGGGTGATGTGGCAGAAACTCCTGAATCTTTTGAATCCCGAAAAAGGGAGCTATTCGGTTATGGAAGTTGAGGGGTGCAGGCAGGCCGATATGTTGCTGCAAAAGCTTATCGACAGTCAGGAGATCCCCGGATTGGCTATATGCGCCAGCTACAAAGGGAAGACCTGGTTCAGGGCTGGATATGGTTTTGCGAACCTTGAAGAGGAGATCCCCGTAGACCCTGAGAGGGCCGTTTTCCGGATCGCCAGTATCTCCAAACCTATTACGGCCTCGGCCCTGGCCACCATGGTCGCAGACGGAACTCTTGACTTGCAAACGGATATCCGGACCTATGTACCTGAATTTCCCATGCGGCACGGACCGGTAAACCTGAAACAACTGGCCGCCCATACGGCGGGCATACGGGCTTATAAAGGGAAAGAATTCGCACTGAACCGGCCGATGCAAATCGCGGATAGTTTGGAATTATTTATCCGGGACCCTCTTGAATTTGCTCCCGGGAAAGGTTATCAGTATACCAGCCTGGATTATGTGCTCCTGTCCCTTGCTATGGAGCGGGCGGCAGGCCTGCCTTTTGATCAACTCGTATCTGAGCGGGTTCTGCAGCCCCTGCATATGTTCCATACCGTTGGGGAAGTGCCCGGAGAACGGGTCGCGAACCAGGTTGAGTTTTATACCCGTGGCAAGACCGGATTTCAGCCGTCCGTACCTGTAGATACGCGCTTTAAAATCGCCGGTGGGGGTTACCTTTCGACAGCTCGGGATATTTGTCGATTGGGAGAGGCCTATCTGCAGGGAGAATTGATTCCAAGAGACCTTTATTCAGAATTTCTCGCCCCACAACGCGTTGGGGGTACCTCCACTTATTACGGTTTAGGATGGGAGGTGAGTCGGGATGCCCGGGGGAGGGCGTTTTACGGGCACACGGGGAATGCGATTGGGGCGTACACCAATTTCAAAGTTTTTCCGGATCAGGACTTTGCGATTGTGATCCTGATCAACGCCTCAACTCCCGGGGTGCAACCCAATTTAGATGCTATTGTCGAGGCCTTGCACCAGTCCCTGCCCGTCGCCGGTTGACAAGGGTTGCTTATGAAATCCCCGTACTCCTGAAACAGGCAGGGACCCACAATCCACCCACTGACCCTTACCGTCCGCTATTCTGAACCGTCAAAATGGGTTCATTTCGTTCTTAAAAACTGTATCTTAATCGCATTAAAACCAAACTATGATCGCCAAGCCTCCCTTTAAAACTGTTGAGCTTCTCTGTTTCCTAATGATGTGTTTTTTCATATCTGCCGCTGTGGCGCAGCAGGCCCCTCCTGTGGAGGAGGATACACTGCCCGTTCCAGAGCCAAAGATCTTTATTACGGAACACCAGATCCAGAATGGAAATCGTAAAATAACCTACCGGGCGACCGCTTCTGAAAGGTATTTGAAAAATTCGAAAGGGGAACCCGTGGCCTCGGTTTGGTCTGTGGCCTATACGGCGAGTGAAATGGGAAACCCGGCCGGCCGGCCCGTAACTTTTGTTTTTAACGGTGGCCCCGGGTCGGCTTCTGTGTGGCTCCATATGGGGCTCTTTGGCCCTCAATTGGTAGAAGTGGATTCGGATGCCACTCGCGATGATGGTGCCGCACCCTACGCCCTGAAGGCCAATAGCGAAGGCCTGCTGGACGTTACGGATTTGGTATTTATAGACCCGGTAGGCACGGGTTACAGCCGTGTCATCGGCAACGGTAAATTGGAGGATTTCTGGGGCCTGACCGAGGACGCAAGTTCTATTGCCCAATTTATGAGGGATTGGATAACGGATAATAACCGATGGATGTCCCCAAAATATATCGCGGGGGAAAGTTTTGGGACGACGCGGGCCGTAGCCGTGGCCCGGAAACTGGAAGGCGGAGGGCAGAATATGGCGCTGAATGGCCTGATTTTGATTTCTCAGGCTTTGGATTACGGGGGTTCTACTTCAACTCATTATAATATCACTTCATATATCACCTATTTACCCAGTATGGCGGCAACCGCCTGGTACCATAAAAAAGCGGGTCAGGGGATGACACTTGAGGCGTTTGTGGAGGAGTGCAGGGAGTTTACCTATAACACATACATCCCGGCCCTGTACAAAGGTTCACTTTTGCCGGCCTCTGATAAAGAGGCGGTTGCCCGGGAAATGGCCCGGTTCACGGGCCTGGATGCGGAGTACCTACTGGAGTCGGATCTACGCGTGCTGATGCCCCGGTTTCAAAAGGAATTGCTCAGGGATAAAGGAGTCGCACTGGGCCGGCTGGACGGGCGTTTTACTGGTGAGGAAATCGATGCCTTCTCCGATGGTCCCCATCTGGGAGATCCCGCCAGTTATCAGATCAGCGGAGCGTATACAGCGGCCCTCAACCATTATCTGAGGACGGAGCTGCAGGTAAAAATGGACCGACCCTACCTCACGTCCAATACTTCTATCGGAGGGAAATGGAACTGGCGCCCGGTTCCCGAGGGCAGTTATTGGGAACCTGAACACGTCAATGTTGCCCCCCAACTGGGTGAGACCATGCGCCGAAATCCAGAGATGCGGGTACTGGTCGCCAACGGTTATTACGACCTGATTTGCCCATTTTTTGATGCGGAGTACACCTATGCCCGGAATGGGATCGAGACGGACAAAATTCAGATGACCTATTACGAGGCCGGACATATGATGTATACCCATCATGAGGATTACCAAAAACTCGCCCGGGACATTCGCACCTTTATGACAAGCTCTTCAGAGTGAAACAGAATTTTCAATCTTGTGAAGCCTTCCACGAGTAGTTTGTTATTTGCCCTCAATAACCCTGCAACCCTATAACCTAAAAACCCGTATGAAACTATGTTCTCCTTCCTCCGAAAAATCCGGAAAAAGCTCTCCATGAAAAACGATTCGACAAAATATCTGGGGTATGCCCTGGGCGAAATCGTATTGGTCGTGATCGGGATTCTTATCGCCCTGGGGATAAACAACTGGAGTGAAGACCGAAAGGAGCGGGAGCTGGAAACTGAAATCCTGGTGCAGATCAGCGAAAACCTGAAGAAGGACAAAGAAGCCTTAAGTGGAATTATCGCCAATGCGAACCGGGCTGTGTACTCCTCGGAGAAAATATTGGAATTACACCGCACCAGTCAATCCTCAGACAGTTTAAAATACTGGTTGGGAAACATTGTGCAGTTCGATCGGTTTCTGCCCCTTACCAATGCCTATGAGGTTCTGAAGTCCAAAGGACTGGACCTGGTGTCCAATAAGGAATTGCGTTTTAAACTGGGTACATATTACGACGACCAGGCGCAGATTATCACCAACGCCAATGAAGATTTAAAATTGTCTTTTACAGATGACTGGTTGCCCATAATGAGAGGCGGGGTTGTCGATTTTGAATTCAAAAAGTATCTGATACTGGAAGATGAAAGGGCCTTTATAGCTTCGGATAATGTGAGGAATATAATGGTTTTAAACCGTTCGAATTACACGGGCAGTATTGAGTATATGAATTCCGGAGTCGAATTAATTGACTCCATCCTGGATATTATTAATGCAGAGGTTCAAAAATAGGAAGTAGTGGAAGCAGTAGGTATAAGAGGTATTTGCTACGATGCAGGATCATCCTATTTAAGGGGACCCTCAGGCGCTCCTGCCCTGATACGGGACGTCCTCCGCTCCGGGATGATGAATTTGTATTCTGAGAACATTACCGACCTCAACCCCTGGGAAACCTGGGATCTGGGAAACTTCGAGATCCAGAACTATTTTGATATAGAAGCCCTGACCCGGGAGCATCTGACCCGCAAACGGAAACTTTTTACTTTGGGTGGGGATCACAGCATTACCTATCCGACTGTAAAGGCCTATGCAGAAAAGTATGGCAAGTTGGACATTTTACAAATCGACGCCCACCCGGATTTATACCAGGACTACGAAGAGGACCCTTATTCCCATGCCTGTCCTTTTGCCCGAATCATGGAGGATGGCCTGGCGCAGCGCCTGGTCCAGGTAGGGATTCGCACCCTCAATCCGCATCAGGAAGCACAAGCCGAAAGATTTAACGTCGAGATGTATACGATGCCTGCAGGGCTACCGGAGCTTCCGCTGCAATTTTCCAATCCCGTCTATGTTTCCCTCGATATAGATGCACTGGACCCGGGGTATGCACCCGGGGTTTCCCACAGGGAAGCCGGAGGGCTGACGCCCCGGGAGGTTCTTACACTGCTTCAGGGTATCGAAGGTGAGGTGGTGGGTGCAGATCTTGTGGAGTATAATCCCCTTCGGGACCTGGATGGAATGACTTCCGAGGTAGGGGCAAAATTGATGAAAGAACT